>ENA-OSET01000009-OSET01000009.1-sediment-metagenome-genome-assembly--contig:-NODE-9-length-231937-cov-6.717476_pt1 | contig 231937 bp, 224 predicted proteins | sample MGYA00237882_ERZ534229 | MGnify/ENA primary metagenome ERZ534229 (study PRJEB26408, sample SAMN06266212) | sediment metagenome | isolation source: Hudson Canyon methane seep mesocosm | place... | reverse complement strand
TTGATTAGGTCTTGCAGGTTGGCGGCGTCGGTTGGATCGGGCGGGTGGTTGGGAAAGTTGCCGTCTACGTCGCAGTAAAGGGGGACGACTTCGCAGCCGAGCTCTTCAAATAGACGCGGTGCAATTTGCCCGGTCACTCCATTTCCGGCATCGATTACAATTTTTAATGGTTGGGCAATGGCGACATCATTGATTATATAGTCAATGTAAGCCTGCTCAACTTCTTGGGTTTGGTAATTTCCCTGACCATTGATTATGTCTTGATTAATGATCCGTTGGCGAAGATTTTTGATAGCGTCTCCAGATAGTGCTCTGCCACCAATGACAATCTTGATGCCATTGTATTCTGCCGGGTTGTGGCTACCAGTAATAACGACGCCTGTGTGCGTACCGAGCTCGTGAGTCGCAAAATACATTAGGGGGGTGGGTGACATGCCAAGATCGATGACATCCCTGCCACTGGCCAAGAGGCCTTTTGTTAACGCCTCCAGAATTCGGGGTGAGCTATGTCTACCGTCAGCGGCTACGACAACGCTTTGCTGTCCCTGATCGAGAGCTTCACTGCCGATAGCCAAACCAATCGCATGGACGACCTGATCTGTTAATTGTTGCTCGGCAAGTCCGCGAATATCATAAGCCCGGAAAATTGTTTCAGGGATCTCAGTTGGCAATGAAGTATTCGGATCGGCGCCTTCGGTTTCGGTAGGTACGTCTTGAGCTGTGCTTGTCGGAGTGCTTGGCGACGATGGTTGCAGTTCATCTGGGTTAGCGACATTGGAGCTCGCTGAATCTTCTATTTTTTCCTTGAGGCTTTTGTGAGCTGCTGCAAAGCCGGGTAGTGTAAATGATGTCGCTTTGATCTTTGCTGCTCCCAGCATATTCAGGTTGTCAGCTAGTACTCTTTGGAGCGCAAATTTTGTAAAAGCAGCAGACCCGATTAACGTTATGACAATGACGACTAATAATATCCATAAAACAGTGCTGCCGAGGCTGCTGCGATAGACTAAGTCAGCCGATGGAGTGAAATTAACAGTCCAGGATGATGCAAAAACTTCTGCGGCAGTGGTTAGTTCGGTGGCCGTGCCGGCACCGGTGGAGGTGATGGTGTTTTCTTTATTTTTAAACTGCTGCAGTAATATTGAGTTGCCAATATTGTTGTCCAGCTGGGACAGTAAATTTTTCAGGTACTGATCATCCAATGTAAGAAGTAATGCACCGATCGCAAATTTTTTTTCGGGAGACTTGATGGATTCCGCTAGGGAAAATAACCACTGATCTCCAATCTTGTAAGCTTCTGCATTAACCTTATCGCCGGAACTGACTGTTCGCAGAATATCCAATTCAATATTGTTGCGGAGCTTATGGCGCTTTCGATCAAATGACGCGATTCCGAGCGGCCCCAGTTCAATTAACTTTGCGCTTGTTGCCTCCGGGAATGCACGATTGAGTTCTACCTGGTAGCGTTGAATTGTTTGTTCGTCTTTGGTTTCCATGGCCAAGAGAAGTTCGGCAGAATTAGCGAAGGTTGATAATCGAAAGTGCAGTTGGATTAGGGCTTGGCTTACTTGCGCCGCTTGGCTTACAGCCATAGTTTGAGCCTGCAATTCAACGCTGGCCTTATTGATGGCAGGGCGTTCTATCACGGCCAAGTAACCAAATCCCACCGCAATCACGAGCAACGCGGTTGCTACGCCGATGGAGATGACGGACAGTAATTTATTGTTAGCTTTACTCTTCTTAGGGGAAGCCTTAACAGCTTTATTTTTGGCCATAGCAATTCAGAAGTTAATATCCGTTTCTCTGGTAATAGATTAAGGGCTTAAGAAATTAGTCGATGTAAATGATCCATATTGGTAGCTTGCGGCCATGTTGTCCAGCAACATACAGAGAAAAAGAGTCGTACAAAGTCATTTTCACCTATTTTGGTCCGTTAGTAGTCCTATTTTTTATAATGGGCATTTATTTCAGCAATTAAAATACGACTGAGCTGATATTTGGATGTTGTCGGTATTGACTTCATGCCGTCTTTCCAGATAACGGAAACAGCATTGTTATCAGAGTTAAAACCGATCTCTTTATCGGAAACATCATTCGCCACTATCAAGTCCATTTTTTTATTTTCCAGTTTGCCCCGAGCGTACTCTTCAACGTTTTGTGTTTCAGCGGCGAAACCCACGGTAAAGGGGCGATGTTCATGGCTAGCTACAGCGGAAATAATATCGGGATTGCGGGTGAGCTCGATGGTCATTGACTCGGCTGATTTTTTGATTTTCTGGTTGGCTGCAAGAATCGGGCGGTAGTCTGCTACGGCGGCAGCTCCGATAAAAATATCGCAGATGCCTAACTGATCCAGTACCGATTGGTGCATTTCTGCAGCGCTTTCGACATCGATTTGATTGACACGATCTGGGGTTTCGAGCGCGACCGGCCCCGAAATCAAGGTGACAGCGGCACCGCATTCGACCGCTGCTGCTGCCAGCGCGTATCCCATTTTCCCCGAGCTGTGATTACTAATATAGCGCACTGGGTCAATAGCTTCGCGGGTTGGGCCAGCTGTAATGACGACCGTCACGCCGTCGAGAATATTCGATTGAAATTGTTTGGCGGCGAGTTCGACAATTTCATCGGGCCCGAGCATTCGCCCGGGGCCAACGTCTCCGCAGGCCTGCGAGCCTTCTCCAGGTCCAAATATGGATATCTTCCTGTCGTTTAAGGTTTGCAGATTTTGTTGAGTGGCCGGGTCGTGCCACATTGCCTGGTTCATGGCAGGGGCTATTGCTACGGGGGCATTAGTTGCTAGGCATAGTGTTGATAGTAAGTCATCTGCCTGGCCGTTCGCGAATCTTGCCATGAAATCAGCACTGGCGGGTGCAATCACGACCAAATCGGCCCACCGAGCTAGTTCTATGTGTCCCATAGCGGCTTCGGCCGCGGGGTTGAGTAAATCACAATGAACGGGGTTTCCAGAAAGAGCCTGCAAGGTCAAAGGGGTAATAAACTCTTGCGCAGCTTTGGTCATCACAACTTGGACGTTAGCGCCGTGCTCCTGAAGGCGGCGAATAATTTCAGCAGACTTGTAGGCCGCAATGCCGCCGGTAACGCCGAGTAAAATATGCTTGTTAGTCAGTTGCAACATGTTGATTTTCTGTATTGGATTCGAATGTTGTTAATTGTAAGGTAACTATCGGCTGGAGTGTAGTATGCTCGGTATTTAGATGCTTACTGCTCTCTTAGCGGAACTCATCGATACAGGCAGTCACGGAGGACTGACATTATGGCAATTACGGATTGGCCTGAGGCGGAGCGCCCACGGGAAAAACTTCTGAAGCAGGGTGCGTCCAGCTTATCTAATGCAGAGTTACTGGCGATTTTTCTCCGAACGGGTGCCCGGGGCATGACGGCAGTGGATTTGGCTCGTCAGCTACTCGCGCATTTTGGAGGCCTTCGGTCCCTATTAAACGCAGATAGGCAAGAGTTTTGCCAAGGCCACGGCTTAGGCGCTGCCAAATTTGCGCAGCTCCAAGCGGTTTTGGAGATGGGGCGTCGTCATTTGCAAGAAGGAATGGAGCGAGGCGAAGCATTAACTAGTGCACAAAGTACGCGCCAGTATCTAATGGCCATGTTGAGGGACCAGCAGCAGGAGCAATTCGCATGTTTGTTTCTAGATAGTCAGCATCGCGTCATTAGTTTTGAAGTATTATTTTTCGGGACTATCGACTCTGCGAGTGTGTATCCTCGTGAAGTTGTCAGGCGATGCATGCAGCTAAATGCAGCGGCGGTGATATTTGCACACAATCATCCTAGCGGTATCGCTGAGCCAAGTCAGGCTGACGAGAGAATCACCACAAGGTTAATCGGTGCGCTGGCGCTGGTGGACATTCGAGTATTGGACCATTTTATTGTTGGCGATGGAGTGCTTGTTTCCTTTGCCGAGCGTGGGCTACTTTAGTTAAGGAAATCGGCCTTTAATGGCCAATAATACCGTCTTTTTTAGATATTAATTGCCTTTGCTTGGTTGTTCTGGTATAAAGTCGCGCTCAGTTTGATGAGGTCTTCGAATAACTTGCTAATTGCTTTGAAAACGGCAAATAGTTAGGGAGGCAAGCAACACTACAGTGATAGAATCGTAGTGCTTGGCTAAGGCAAATTTTTTTAATCCATTTGTATAGCAGTCGCTGCTGTTATTAAATAAACTAATTAGTAAAGGGACGCATCATGTCCAGAGTATGTCAGGTTACCGGCAAGCGCCCAGTAACGGGAAACAACGTTTCCCACGCAAAAAATCGTACCAAACGCCGTTTTTTACCGAACTTGCAAAAGCATCGTTTTTGGGTAGAAGCTGAGAAGCGTTTTGTTTCTTTACGGATATCTACTAAAGGTATGCGTATTGTTGATAAAAATGGTATTGAGGCAGTATTGACTGACCTTCGTGCCCGTGGCGAAAAGGTTTAAGGGGTAAATCATGGCTAAAAGCGCACGCGATAAAATCAAGCTTGTATCTACCGCTGGTACAGGTCACTTCTATACAACAGATAAAAACAAACGTAACACCCCAGATAAAATGGTGTTCAAAAAGTATGATCCTGTTGTACGCAAGCATGTTGAATATAAAGAATCTAAAATCAAGTAGATTCATATTGTAGTCCCCAAGGAATTGTGACTTGGGGATATTTTGAAGAGCTCGGCATTGACCGGGCTTTTTTGTGCCTGCTCGGTTGTCGCAGCCAAAAATCCGGACATTCGTTCTAAATGTTAGGTTTCTTTGCCTCAGTCTGCGATTATGCCCCTCTGTTTAGAGCATAAATATTCATAACCGACCCTTGTTCCCAGCCTTGCCTATGCCAGAGTTACCCGAAGTAGAGACTACCCTCCGCGGCATTGAGCCGTTTTTAACAGGCCGAAAAATTGAGGAGGTTATTGTGCGTAATCCGCATCTCCGATGGCCAATCCCGGAAAATCTGCCCGCCATCATGGAGGGGCAGACTGTCCAGGGTGTGTGTCGTAGGGCCAAGTACCTGCTCATTTCTCTACCCGGTGGTACCGTGATAGTACATTTGGGGATGTCCGGAAATCTTCGAATCGTGAATCGTTCATCGATGATTGGTAAGCACGATCATGTTGATATTGTTTTGGACGACAAAAAGATTCTGCGTTATAACGACACTCGTCGTTTCGGATGTATATTGTGGAAGGAGGAATCAGTAGAGCCGCATAAGCTACTGGCCGGCCTCGGGCCGGAACCGTTGAGTGACTTGTTTAATGGAAAGCTACTATTTGCACGTTCGCGAGGGCGAAAAGTAGCAGTAAAAAACTTTGTTATGGATGGGAAAATCGTTGTTGGGGTGGGTAACATTTACGCCAATGAAGCGCTCTTTGCCTCGGGAATCCGCCCGGACCAGGAAGCTGGAGCGATAACGCTAAAGCGCTATCAGCGGCTCGCTATGAATATTAAAGAGATTTTGGCAATAGCGATCGAGCAGGGCGGCACTACACTAAGGGATTTTGTTGGCGGAGACGGAAAACCTGGATATTTTAAGCAGGAGCTGAGAGTGTATGGGCGCGGTGGAGAGCAATGTTATTATTGTAATAAGGTTCTTGTAGAAATCCGCCTGGGGCAACGAACTACCGTTTTTTGCAGGAAGTGCCAGAGATAAACAATAGTAGCTATAAGAAATAAATAGCGTTTAAGCTTTTGTTTGAAGGAGCTAGTTCGTCTCGTGAGCATTAATTCTTCTTAATCGATGACGAATACTGATTTTATGTCTATCATTACTTTAAGTAAAACCTGTAAGTGCTTATTGTTACATGAATTTTTAAAAGTTTTTGTTGTAGAATGATGTTCTGATCCACAGGAGGAGATAAATTAGATGAAAACCTTAAATAGTAAGAAATTCTCACGGTTGATTGCGTTTGTAGGCTTGTCGTTAACACTAATAATTCCACAGCTAGCGTATAGTCAGACCATAGAAGAAGAGCCAAGCGCGTTGGCGATGGCCGGTGATCTAGTGATCGCTCGACCATTATTAATCACTGCAACGGTTGCAGGAGCTTTGCTTTATGTTGTGAGCTTACCGCTATCACTTGCGGGTGGTAATGCCGCGGAGGCGGGTGATACTCTAGTGGTTGGTCCTGCAAAAGCGGCTTTTATGCGTTGTTTGGGATGTACCCGTTCGGGGTATAAAAAGGAAATCGCAAACTTGGATGAGTAAGTGTTGTTTAGCCGATAAGAACGGTTCTTTGAGCAGACAGAAGTGCCGTTTCTCGCCCTACCCTACATACGTTAGCGACGGGGGAATTCGGGGTTATCTGAAACCTGCAGCTCGGCAAGGAAATTGGAAATCAGGTTTCTTTAGCCGGTTGCGATAATTTTACGGTATTTGTCCATCAATTCTGCTTCGGTCTCAACGTTGTTTAAGTCGAGTGGAATACAGTCTATTGGGCAAATTTGTTGGCATTGTGGTTCGTCGAAATGGCCGACACATTCCGTGCACTTCGAGGTCTCGATTTCATAGATTGTTTCCCCCATAAATATCGCATCGTTGGGGCACTCGGGTTCGCAAACGTCGCAATTGATACATTCGTCGGTAATTAGTAGTGCCATGTCTTTGTTTTTACTTTGAGAATTTTGCCATCAAAGGCTTAAATACTGAGGGCGAGACAAACTGTTCAACATCACCTCCCATTGCCGCAATTTCCCGAACCAGTGAAGACGATATCGATGAAAGACTTTCATTGGGTGTAAGGAAGACCGTCTCAAAGTTTGATGACATTGAGCGGTTCATGTTGGCCATCTGCAATTCATATTCGAAGTCGGCAGTTGTGCGGAGTCCCCGCAAAACGATATGACTGTCTTTGCTTTTTGCAAAATCAATAATTAAATGATTGAAGCCACACACTTCAATATTATCGAGCTTAGCCAACGATTGACGACAAATATCGATGCGTTCTTCGAGGTCAAATAGGGGCTTTTTCTTTTTGTTGTCAGCAACAGCGACGACCACTTTATCGAACAGCTGAGCGGCTCGCTCGACTAAATCGATATGTCCATTGTGAATAGGGTCAAATGTACCTGGATAAATGGCTGTTTTCATAAGGGTCGTTCTGCCTGTCATTTTAGATCCGCTATTGTACCCGAAAAGTGCTCACGTCGCATCGATTGAAAAAAGCCGGTAGCAGACCTGACCTGCATTTTTTTCGCGGTGTAGCTTCCAGTGAGCAGGAAGATTAGGCAGTAATTCGGTGTTTCCGGTCTCGACATAAACCCATGCCTGGTCGGTCAATAATTGATGCTGTTCGATTAAGTCGATACAGGGGGCTAGTAAGTTTTGGGCAAAAGGCGGGTCCAAAAAGATGATGTCATATTTCTTTTGGCAATGTTGCAACCGGCTTTGTGCCTGCTCTAACCAGACGCTGCCATTGCCATTCAGAAGATGGAGATTTTCCTGTAGGTGACGGACTACTGTGGGAGAAGAGTCAACGAGGTCAATATGGGCTGCACCTCGGGACAAAGCTTCGAAGCCCAAAGCGCCACTACCGGCAAATAGATCCAGGCAGTTGGCATTGGGTATTATCGGTGCAAGCCAGTTAAAGAGAGTTTCTCTTACTCGATCTGAGGTGGGGCGTAAGCCTTCGCTATTCGGAAAGGAGACCTTGCGTCCGCGCCATTGTCCGCCAATGATTCGGAGTTTGTTGTCGAGGCCAGTTTTTGGCCGGCTGTCGGCACTTTTCACTCGCCGCTTATTCACGGGTTTTGCTTGTTACTAATTTGGACATCATGACCTGGATTGAAGCTTTAGCGGAATCGGGCTCTATTTAAAGCCACAAGAATGGTAGAATAGCATTCTATCTTAGAAACCTATAAATCTATTGGAGCTTGTGCGAAATCTATGAAGTTTTTTGATCGGTTTAAATCGAAGCCAAAGGAGGCTGATCAAGAGGATTTAGATCCCGATCGCTTGCAGGCAGACGATAGCGAAGCACTGGAAGTGACCCAGCCTGTCGAGGATGTCCAATCGGGGGTGATAGAGTCCTCGGTCGCTGCGGCGGAGCTGAATTCGAGCGCGACAGTAGAGTCGGAACCCTTTTTAAGCATTGGGTCTTCTGTGGCGTCCGAGTCGGTTACTGAGCCTGAAAATGAATCCGATGGCACGCCGATCGTAGAAGCCGATTTGGCTGCGGACAGTTTAGCCGAGGAAAAGCCGGAAAAAGGTAGCTTTTTTAATCGTTTGAAAAGTGGCTTGAAGCGAACGGGCGGCAACTTTAGCGAGGGAATGGGATCGCTTTTTCTTGGTAAAAAAGAAATTGACGACGATCTTCTAGAAGAGTTGGAAACGCAGCTATTAATGGCCGATATTGGTGTTGACGCCACTCAGGAAATTGTAGGTAATCTAGCAAAAAGAGTGTCTCGTAAAGAGCTTGCCAGCAGTGAAGCGCTTTACGAGGCACTGCAACAAGAATTAGCATCTTTACTAACTCCTAGCTTTCAGCCGTTAGTCGTAGACAGTACTCATAAACCCTATGTGATTTTAATGGTTGGTGTGAATGGGGTCGGCAAAACAACAACTATTGGAAAGTTGACCAAGCGTTTTCAGTCTGAAGGTAAAACCGTTATGTTAGCTGCAGGAGATACCTTTCGCGCCGCAGCGGTTGAGCAATTACAGGTGTGGGGGGAGCGTCACGAAGTGCCGGTTATTGCACAGCATACCGGGGCAGATAGCGCCTCTGTCATATTTGATGCGGTTCAGGCGGCCCAAGCACGAAATGTCGATGTATTGATTGCCGATACAGCGGGACGATTACATAATAAAGATAACTTGATGGAAGAACTGAGGAAAATAGTCCGGGTAATGCAAAAACTGGACAGCGCTGCACCCCATGAGGTGATGTTGGTGTTGGATGCAGGCACCGGGCAAAATGCTATGGCGCAGGCAAAGAGCTTTCAAAGCGTTGTCGGTGTATCTGGCATTACCCTAACCAAACTCGATGGTACAGCTAAAGGCGGTATTATCTTTGCGATCAGCAAACAGTTACAGTTACCCATTCGTTTTATTGGTGTTGGCGAACAGTCAGATGATCTGCGGCCCTTTGTTATTGACGATTTTGTGGCCGCCCTATTTAATAAAAGTGAGCCGGGAGTTTAGAGACTCTTTTTACAAGCCAAATAGTAAAAGAAACATTGAAATAATAACTTATGATTAAGTTCGACCAAATTAGCAAGCGATATCCCGGTGGCTTTGAAGCATTAAAAAATGTGAGTTTTGACATCGCTCGCAACGAAATGGTGTTTTTGACCGGTCACAGTGGCGCTGGGAAAAGTACCTTATTAAAGCTAATCATGGTGATGGAGCGACCCAGCCACGGCCAGGTGCTGGTAAATGGGCAAAATCTTCGGGGTTTGGCGGCCCGAAAAATACCCGCCCTGCGACGGGACATTGGCGTGGTTTTTCAAAACCATCAGCTGTTGTTTGATCGTTCGGTATTCGACAATGTTGCCTTGCCATTAATCATTGCCGGGTACCAGCCACGAGATGTTGGACGCCGTGTTCGAGCGGCGCTTGATAAGGTGGGTCTACTCAATAAAGAAAAGCTGATGCCGGTCACGTTATCTGGCGGTGAGCAACAGCGTATCGGTATAGCCCGTGCGGTGGTAAATAAACCTTCGATTTTATTAGCCGATGAGCCAACTGGAAACCTCGATCCAGAATTGTCTGCGGAAATCATGCACTTATTTGAGCAGTTCAATCAAGTGGGGGTGACCGTTTTAATTGCCAGCCATGATTTAAGTCTAATTGCCAGAATGCCCTATCGAATGATGACTTTGCGTGAAGGCGAGTTAATTGCTCGCCCCGGAGTATCGGTTTGAGTCCTGATCCAGACAGCAAATACAAAAAGTCGCAAACGGTTGGGAGAGAGGGAAACTCAAGCGCCACAGGGATGAGGGGCTCGAAAGGGGCGAGTCAGAGTCGCACAAGTATCGCTGATATTGTGAGTAGTTATTTTGCGCATCACAGATTGGTTGGTCGCGAAAGTTTGCAGCGTCTCTTGAAAACATTAGTTCCCAGTATTATGACGTGGCTGGTCATAGGTATAGCTATGGCATTGCCGATCGGTTTGTTTGTGGCTTTGGATAATATTGAATCCTTAAGCGGCGGATGGGACGGCGCAGCTCAAATCTCGCTGTTTATTGGCAAGACAGTAGATGAAAAGGATGCAAGAAAATTGGCTGCGCAATTGCGGTTGCGAAAAGACATTGTTGAAGTGAATTTCATTACCCAAAACGAAGCTTTGATTGAGTTTCAAGCGCTATCCGGTTATGGCGACGTATTGCAGCATTTAGACAGCAATCCCTTGCCTGCGGTCATCGTCATTAGGCCTACTGAGGGAGAAAACGCCGCTGCTATTGCCGAAGCGCTATTCATCGAATTACAGGCATTGCCACAAGTTGAGCAGGCGGTACTCGATCTGGAATGGGTGCAGCGCCTGTATAGCATGATGGCGTTAGGCCGGCGAATGACAGTTGCTTTGGCGGGTTTATTGTCTCTTGGAGTCTTATTGGTTATTGGTAATACCATTCGCCTGTCTATTGAAAGTCGGCGCGATGAGATCGTAATTGTTAAACTAGTGGGCGCAACCAATGCTTTTGTACGGCGGCCATTTCTTTACACGGGTCTTTGGTATGGCTTAGGTGGAGGTTTAATGTCGTGGATCATTATAAATATGGGTCTTTTCCTGCTTCGCAACCCTATCGAACAGCTGGCCGGCCTCTATCAAAGCCAGTTTGAGCTTCAAGGCCTGGGTTTCTTTGATACGATTTTGATCTGTGTTGTCAGCGGCACATTAGGTCTGGTCGGTTCCTGGCTGGCGGTCAGCCGTCATTTGGGCTCGATTGAGCCACGCTAACCCTTCTAAACTATCTATAATTGCAAAATATCACGCCACCTACTTGAAAATTCGATTATAGGCCCAACATCTATTCCTTATAATGATGAAACAATAAGTGAATGAACTAATTGGTTATTAGCGATCTAATGTAATGAGTGTTAGTATTCGCGGCTAATTAATTTGGAGAAGTCTATGAGTACCGCATTACAGACTGTAAATTTAGTACCTGGGAGTAATCTCAACGCGTACATGCAGACTGTTAGCAATTTTTCAATTCTCACTGCAGATAACGAACATGAGCTTGCAGAAGATCTGTATTATCGTGAAAATCTTGACGCTGCTCGTCAGTTAGTAATGGCTCACTTACGTTTTGTGGTGCATATTGCAAAGTCATACCAAGGGTATGGTTTACCTTTAGCCGATTTGATTCAGGAAGGTAATGTTGGATTAATGAAGGCAGTCAAGCGCTTCAATCCTGAGAAGGGTGTACGTTTGGTTTCGTTCGCTGTGCATTGGATCAAAGCCGAAATGCACGAGTACATCCTGCGAAACTGGCGTATTGTTAAGATTGCCACCACGAAATCACAACGAAAATTGTTTTTCAATTTACGTAGCGCGAAAAAACGCCTTGCTTGGTTTAGTAATGACGAAGTACATTCTGTTGCTAAAGATTTAGGCGTCGACGTAAGCGAAGTGAGGCGGATGGAAGGCCGACTTACTTCGACGGATTTAGGTTTTGATGCCGGCGCAGATGACGAAGAGGATGGTTTTGTAGCACCAGCACACTATCTGGAAGACAATTCTTTCAATCCTGCAGTTGCGATTGAGAATTCAGATTGGGAGCAATCTAATAATCAGCATTTACATCTCGCTCTAGAAGGTCTTGATGACCGAAGTAGAGATATTGTGGAGGCCCGTTGGTTATCAGATAATAAAGCGACCTTACACGAGTTGGCCGGCAAGTACGGTGTCTCTGCTGAACGTGTGAGGCAGTTGGAAAAAAATGCTATGAAAAAGATTAGAGCAACTATGGAAGCATAAACCTTCATAGTGTTTGAAAAACCGCCCGATGGCGGTTTTTTTATGCGTTAGTTTTATGGCTTATTGGTTAGGTGCGAATTTAGGGGGAGTTGGTGGCTAAAACATTTTTACTCATTGCGGCAATGTGTGGCTTATCAGCGGTTATAATCGGCGCGTTTGGCGCTCATGGTCTAAAACACCGTCTGACAGTTGAATTGATGAGTGCATATCAAACAGCAGTGCAATATCATTTTTACCACACTTTTGCGCTTTTGGCTGTTGGTGTGTTGCTTTTGCAATATCCTCAGGCAACATTCTTCCAATGGAGTGGCTGGTTAATACTGGTCGGCATCGTTATTTTTTCGGGCAGTCTTTATGTAATGGCTTTGACTGGAATTAAGTGGATGGGTGCCATTACGCCAATTGGCGGTCTTGCTTTCATAGCTGGGTGGTTAACGCTGGCTATGGGTATCTACCAAAATATTAACGAGTAATTTCGAAACCATGAGCGAACTTGATAATTCGATTGATCCTGCTTTGAAAGAAAATGTTCCGGCGAAACATCATCGGGCAATTCGTAGCTTTGTTAAACGTTCGGGACGCATGACCCCGGGCCAGCAAGCAGCTTTTGACAAATACTGGCCGGTCAAGGGCTTGCAGTTGAAAGACGGAATGATTGATTATGCTGCAGTTTTTGAGCGAACGGCTCCCGTTATATTGGAAATTGGTTTCGGAATGGGTGTGTCTTTGGTGCAGATGGCGCATGAGTCACAAGAGTCTGACTTTATTGGTATCGAAGTGCACGAGCCCGGCATTGGGAAATTGTTGCACGGTATGGAAGAACAACATGTCGACAATATTCGCGTATACTGCGATGACGCCGTCGACGTATTGAGAGAGTGCATTCCCGACCACAGTTTAGATCGGGTGCAAATCTATTTCCCTGATCCTTGGCATAAAAAGAAACACAATAAGCGTCGAATGATTCAGGCCAAATTTGTCGAGAGTCTCGCTTATAAAATTAAGGCAGGTGGTGTTGTTCATTTGGCCACAGATTGGGAAGACTACGCTGAGCAAATGATGGAAGTGATGACAGCTTCTGCCGACTTTTTAAATCAGGGCGACGAATATATGTTTTCCGAGCGTCCGGCATATCGCCCGATCACTAAGTTTGAAAAACGAGGCGAGCGTTTAGGGCACGGTGTATGGGACCTGCTATTCGTAAAACATAAAAAGTAGTAGCAGACGAAAACAATTAGTAGTGATCCGCTTTCGGATTAGTTCGATTCTAACGAAGTCAGTGATACTCGTGCCGCTGACAATTAATTCTGCAATACCAGATCAACCTAAAGAACTTGAACGCTGAAGTTTTTCTGCTGGCCGCAAAAGAGATCGAAGGTTTGAATCACCCGACAGATACAATAGTTCCTGTATGGGACCTCTTAGTAAGAATTTTCCACTGGTCATTGGTTCTTTTCTTTTTTCTTGCCTATTTTTTAGACGACGATCTAATCGTTATTCATAGTTATGCCGGGTATGGTGTTTTCCTGCTCCTGCTGTTTCGATTGCTTTGGGGTTTTATTGGAACTGTCCATGCGCAGTTTGCCGATTTTATACCAAGTCCTTTTGTGTTACGTAATTACTTGCGGGATTTAGTAAGGGGATATCCCGAGCGGTATCTCGGTCACAATCCCGCGGGCGCAGCGATGATTATTCTGTTGGCGACCAGCTTATTGGTGACAACGCTATCGGGTATTTGTCTTTTTGCGCTAGAAGGTAGCGGGCCATTGAGTGAAACTTCGGTCGCCCATTGGCCTGGTGGACTGCTTGAAAATATTCACAACCTATTTGCTGACTTGACACTAATGATGGTAGTTCTTCATGTAGGTGGGGTTTTTCTCAGTAGTTTTATGCATCGTGAGAATTTGATAAAAGCGATGATTAGCGGTAAAAAAAAGAGGTCTTAGATGCTGGAGGCACCCGCAAGAGCCATTCTAGATAGAAAAAGCGAACGTGAAAGTGGGTAGAATTAGCTGGATTATCGGATCAGCTCTTCTAATGGCCATACTCATATTCACCGCGCAGGGAATTATACTCGATTTAGTACAGCGTGGAAATTTGTTAGGGAAGAGGATCAGTAGCGTATCCGTTAGTATCGATGATATCGAAAGTTTTATTGAAGAGTGTGGGGCCTGTCATGTTGCCTACCCACCCGGCCTACTACCCGTCGAGAGTTGGGAGCGAATTATGGCAGGTTTAGATGACCACTTTGGAGATAACGCGGAGTTGGACGACACATCGTCGGAGGCAATCAAAAAATATCTTTATGGTAATGCCTTGAGGATGGGACATCCCTCGAACGTGAGTCAAATGATAAGAAATTTACCTGAAACTCCTCCACTACGTATAACAGAATTACCCAATTTCCTCTTCGATCACGAAGACGTGATGTTAGAAAAAAGGAAAAGTGAGTTGGGAAATGTAACTTTAAGTCAATGTGATGAGTGTCATGAAAACGCTTCGAGCGGACAGTTTCACTGATCTCTCTGCCACGAACAACACGATATTCACTTCTCGGTTTACGAGGACATTTTAAAGAACTGATGTGGAGAATAACGTCGCGCCATATCGCACTTAAACGATTACTTCACTAGGTGTCTCAGCAATTTAGCCATGGCTTTTCCCCGATGACTAATCGCGTTTTTTACTTGCGCACTCAGCTGCGCTGAACTGCAGTTTTGCTCGGGCACGAAAAAAAGCGGATCGTAGCCAAAGCCGTTTTCACCACTCGGTTCGAATAGAATTCTTCCTTCCCAAGTACCTTGGAATATCAATGGCACTGGATCCTTTTCGTGTCTCAACAATGTCAGTAGACATTGGAAGCGTGCTGATCTTTGCTGCGCCGAGATGTCCCCCAATTCTTGTAGCAATTTTTTATTGTTATTATCGTCGTTACTTGGGGTGCCGGCAAAACGCGCTGAATAGATGCCTGGCTGGCCATTTAATGCGTCAACTTCTAATCCGGAGTCATCGGCAATCGCGGGAAGCCCCGATAATTTTGAGGCGTGCCGAGCTTTCAGAATTGAATTTTCGACGAAACTTAAACCGATCTCATCAGCATCGGGTATGTCCAGCTTTGATTGTGGAATAATCTCGTAATCAGTATTAGATAGTAACTGTTGGAACTCTCGGAGTTTTCCTGGATTACCGCTGGCAAGAACTATTCTTTTCATATCTTTTTACATGCCTTAGCCGCATTTAGTGTCATCATAGTGGCTTAGATGTATCAATTGTCGCGATACAAGGTTTGTGTAAATTTTAGCCTAAAAGCGGGCTCATTTGGGTCGGGCTGAACATCGATAAAAAAATGACGTATTTCTTCATCGTAAAACTTAACTTCCGCAATATAGTAGATGGCATCCTGCTCGATGATTTCCAAGAATTGCAGGGGAGTCTCACGCATTAAGTCAGAACTATGACCCTTCACAATTGCTTTTTGCGCCTTACTGCTACCATCAGTTAAGTTTTTTCGGATAGCAATATTTACTAGAGCTCGGTCTTTACCGCGAACAATATGATAGATACGAGCGGTATTCGCTGAAATAAAGGTAGAATTAACCACGCTGTAGTGAACGTCAAACGGGCCAAAAGATTTTTTCTGTTCGGCACTAATCGTAGATGAAAAGCAAAGCAGAAAGAGTAAAAAAAATCGTCTAATTACCATCATATGTACCTATTATGAGCGTGCCACTATATTATCGACTGACATGATAAACAGCGGTCACTCCGAACAAATTCGGCATTAATTTACCCAAAAAACTTTGGCTGCTATCGTTACTTACCACTGCACGATCAAGGATGCGGATGTTATTTTCGATGCACAGAATTTCAAAATCTTTAACGGTACAAAAATGAATATTGGGTGTATCGTACCAGTTGTAAGGCATAAATTTAGAGACCGGCATTCGTCCCTTATGGCTGAGATGCAGGCGGCAACGCCAATGTGCAAAGTTTGGAAAGGTAACGATACATTCTTTCCCTATTCGCAGCATTTCGTCAATCACCAAGTGAGGTGCACTTAAGGCCTGAAGCGATTGGGCCATAATCACCATATCAAAACTGTTGTCGCGAAAATTACTTAAGCCTTCATTCAAATCTTGTTCGACTACACTGATTCCCTTGGCGATGCATTCTGTGATGTAGTCATCATCAATTTCAATGCCTACGCCGTCTGCCTGCCGTTCGCGCTGGAGTTTTTGGAGTAATTCACCGTTACCGCAACCCAAATCCAATACGCGCGAGTGGGTTTGAACCCAATTAGTTATAAGCTGTAAGTCAAACCGCATTACTGGGTTCCCCTATAATTTCACGGGCAACGCGTTGCATATATGCGTGAAAAACATTTTGATAACGTTTATTAGGAATCAGAAATGCATCGTGTCCGAAGTTTGCTTCTATTTCGGCATAACTAACGGGCTTCTTAGCCGCGATTAAAGCATCGACAATCTCACGTGAACGCTCCGGGGCAAAGCGCCAATCGGTAGTAAAGGACACGACGAGAAAAGAGCATTTTGCATTTTTAAAAGCCTCGACCGGATCATCGCCATATTCTCTCGCCAAATCGAAAAAATCCAGGGCTTTTGTCATCAGCATGTAAGTGTTGGCGTCGAAGCTAGTTGAAAAGACCTCGCCCTGATGGCGAAGATAACTCTCAATTTGAAATTCTATATCTTCGTTACTTCCCAGTGAAAACGTGCCATTTTTTAGCTCGCGCCCGAATTTCTCACCCATGCCGTCTTCGGACAAATAGGTGATGTGGCCAACCATGCGAGCCAGACGCAGTCCCTGTTTGGGAATCACATCGTGATCTAGATAATAACCTTCATGAAAGTTAGGGTCAGAACTAATTGCTTGCCTGGCGACTTCGTTAAATGCAATATTTTGGGCGGTCAATTTAAGTGCAGAGGCGATTATGACGCAATGTCTTAATTCATCGGGATACTCCAGAGACCAGCGCATCGCCTGCATACCGCCGAGGCTACCGCCGATAATCGCTGCCCACTGGCTAATACCTAACACCTTCATTAATTGTCGTTGAGAATTCACCCAGTCACGACACCGCAGAGTGGGAAAGTCACTTTGCCATGGCTTACCCGTTTCGAGATTAATTGACAGCGGACCGGTAGATCCATGACAACCTCCGATATTGTTGAGGCTGACGATATAAAACTCGTTGCTGTCAATTGGTTTTCCGGGGCCGATGTATCCATCCCACCAACCCGGCTTAGGATCATCTTCACTGTGATATCCGGCAGCATGGTGATGGCCTGATAAAGCATGGCAAATTAGTATTGCGTTTGACTGGTCACTGTTGAGTTTTCCATAGGTTTCGTAGACTAAATCGTACTGTAGCAGTGTACGTCCACAAGCTAGTTCAAGCGGTTGGTCAAAATGCTGGGTCTGTACGGTGACGAGCCCGACAGAGTGTTCGTCAAGTGGCATGCTGCGATCCATATTTGCACAATCTATCGAGTCTAAACAGTCGTACCCGTATCTGCAATACTCCATGGAAAAATGCTCGTATTATTCTTGAGTCACGCAATTTTTATCCGGACTTCAGTTTTGAGGGTTTTTCGTAAAGGAAAATTCTCAGCGGTGGCTTTTTATGTGACTAAACACCGGGACGATTGATCTTTCCTAAATATCGAATTGGCAAGATAAGCGGTGAGGCCGACGCTAGCGACCAGAAATTTATCTAAAAAAATTAACCTAAAACAAGGAAAATATCGCAAGCTTTGTTTCAGGGAGTGTTGATTCTATGTCGTTTGATTTAGGTCAACAGCTCACTTTTGTATGTTTCTATCATAGCCCCAACAATATTAGGTTAGATACTTTTTTCAGGGGAGCACTATGGATAAATTTAAAAGCAAGATGGTCAAACGTCCGATGATAAAAAAACAACTCATTGCTATGTCGATCGCTGCAGCGTCTTTGGGCAGCGGAGGACTAATGGCGGAAGATGGATTTATGGATGCGATGACCAGTGGCAAAGCAAAATTTGATTTCCGCTATCGCTTCGAAAATGTTGATCAGGATATTCCGGGGAAGGAGGAAGCTAACGCTTCTACGCTTAAATCCAGGTTTAATTATACCACCGGCATGTGGAACAACTTCCAGGCGCAACTGGAAGTTGACGATATCTCCGAAATCGGAAATGATAATTTCAATAGCACGAAAAATGGCAGGACCGATCATTCTGTCGTAAAAGACCCGCAGGGAACGGAAATTAATCAAGCTTGGATAGCTTATACGGGACTCGAAGATACAACCATAAAGCATGGCCGAACCCGCGTGCTGTTGGATAATCAGCGCTTCATCGGCGGTGTGGGCTGGCGCCAAAATGAACAAACCTATGACGTCACTGCACTTATCAATACATCGATGAAGGACACTACGGTATTTCTTGCCCACGTAAGAGATATCCAGGGGATTGCAGGCGATGCTGTCAGTACAAATTCTAACCTATTTAATATCAATTATAAGGGGTTTGAGTTCGGCCAATTGTCAGCATATTTCTATGATCTTGACAATATTAGCGAGACTAAAGGTATTCGTTTGGCGGGCAAACCTGAAGTAGGAAGTATAACCGCTCATTATGAACTAGAGTGGGCATCGCAACAGGAAGAGGGTGCAGCGCCGTCTTACGATGCCAACTATTCACATGTAGTTATCGGACTTACTGCGGCTAAAATCACCGCGAAAATCGGCCGAGAAACTCAGGAATCTGATGGAGGCGTCACGGCATTTAGAACTCCGCTGGGTACTAACCATAAGTTCAGTGGCTGGGCTGATAAATTTCTTGGCACTCCTGCCGATGGCTTGGAAGATACCTATTTTCTTGCGAGTACAAAAATCTCCGGTTTTAGTTTGACGGCGGTGTATCATGATTTTGAAGCTGAGCATGGGTCGAAGGATTATGGCGATGAGCTTGATTTGTCTATTGCGAAAAAAGTAACCGAAAATGTTACAGTCTTGGGAAAATTCGCAGATTATGACGGCGCTGGCGGTAAGGACGACACCCGAAAATTGTGGTTACAAGTTCAGGCGAAATTCTAAGGATCGTGATTTCTTGAGTCGTTTTATTAGTGAGTTAAATTAGTGAGTTAAATCGTATCGAGGATCGATCTCACATAGCCAATCACGAAAGCAGTCGGACTGGTGGGTAAGCTAGCGCCAGTTCGACTTATCAATAAATCTATTGTTCCTCGAGAGTTCCAATTCGATTCTAGCGCTCTGTCTTATCTCCAGACGAAATACCTTTGTCTCGGGCAATTTCTTCTGCCTTACGGCTTATGCTGTGTTAGGAATCATAGCTACCGTTCTCATGTTAAGAAATATCTTACAGAAACCCTTCATGTTCGTAGACTTTTCTTAATGAGTTGACTGGCATACAACCACTCAGTAAGAAGATACGGTGAAACTCTTTATCAAGTTCTTCCAAAGCCAGCTGCTTTTTATTTTGAGTGACGATGTCTTGCTTAAGTGCCCAGACCATTTGATTACCTGTCAGGTAACTCAGAGGATAACCTCGTTCAGTGCTATACCAATTTAACTCAGCTTGTACCCGTCCATCGGTGAAACCCGTTGCTTCCTTCAATAATTTTCCTGCGTTGACAAATGGGTCTTCGTCGGTGTAATCCAGATCAAAACCCAATTCCAAATATTTTTTATCACCGGTCATAAAAAACAAATCGATACCGACTCTCGCACTCAGCCGAGAAATATCTCTCTTTGCAATAAATCGCACTTCATCTAAAAGCTCATTTTCTACGAGACCTTGATCGAGCATGTAATCTTCCAGCATCGTGGTCCAGCCTTCGGCGTGTTCAGGGGCATTAAAGAACTTCCTGATAAAAGAAGGTTGTTCACTCGCACTGGCAAATTGTAAATGGTGTCCTGGAATCCCCTCGTGTAGCATCATGACGGGTATTCCCAACTGCGTATGCTCGTCCAGTTCATCTTCCTTTAGCGTCAGATAAACGAGGCTTGTTTTTATACCCTCGCGAAGTGATATAGGCGGCCACATCGCACCCGCTGGAATCACTGGTTCTAGAAAGCCGGGAGTTTTTATGATCACCATGTCCTGATTTTCCATCACAGGAAATAGATCTCGTTCTTTGATAAATGATAGGAGTTTGGCTTTCTGTTCGTGATAGTACTCCAATACAGATTCGATATTGCCGTCTTGCAACTCTATCCTAAACTTTTTGTTGAGAAATTCGTGTAAGTCGACTGTGCTGGTGTCGGACGGCAGCTCGTATTTCTTAAGCAAGCGAATGGATAAAGTATCTATCTCATTCGTCGTGTCTTTTAGGAAGGTTGCGGCCATGTCGCGTAATTGTAGCGGCGTTTTATCGATTTTTTTTAGCGATAACAGTTCGCGAACTTTTTCTTCACCGATTGAAAATTCAGCCGTTGTTAACATGGAAGAAAGTTCGCTGCTATACACTTGCAACGCGATGTTAGTATCGGCTATTGCACTTTGAAGCTCTGCGATTTTTGGGTAATCTTCCAGCTCGGCCCAGGATACGATAGAAGAAAACAGTTCGGGCAATCCTTCTGCTTGCTCTACTTCAATATCTCTCCAGCGTTTGACCGGAGTGTCGAGCGTTTCGATTTCTTTTTTGAGATGAATTGGTGCCTGGCTCAGCCTGGATAGGATGTTGTCCAACCTAGCGGAAGGGCTTCTTGTGTCGTTGATGAATAGTTGGAAAACGCCTTCTGAGATACCATCGACGCCGCATGGTTTCTGCCGCCGCTGAAGTTTGTCATTAAACTCAAGGGTGTTAAAGAAAATGTCTTGCTGCAGATGTAAAGACATCAGTCGCAGATCCAGATTGTTATAAAACTCTTCGGCTTTCTCGTCGTGAATTTTTTCGAGTAGTTGTTTTGCGTCAGATAGACGCGCTTTGTGCGAAGCCATACTCGGATCGGACAGCTCACCCAATTTGTTGCTCATACCGAGGCTAATACTGGTTTCCGCATCGTCGGCAAGATACTGTTTGAACGAAGATTCAATGGCATGAAATGACATAATACAACTCGCAAATTTGACTTTATGGATGGCAATATCGATCGCGTTTTCAAAGCCCGTGATGGTTTGCTTACCAAACGGGTGTCGACGGTCTTTAGACTTGATATTGAAAGAAAACAGAAGGCAATTATAGTCTATTTTATTGGGATAAATAGTTTATGTTTGATTTTTGGAGAAAAGGCTCGTTTCGCAATTTTTAGAATAAAATAGAATTTACTGCTGTGTAAACGAGTACCCAGTGATGTGTGAGTTTTGCTTTTTCCTGCGACATTGCGCTGCAAGCCACCTGCGCTTTTTGTCTCTCAGAATTATCGGTGCTTTCAGAAAAGGGTCATCATGCAGCCCCTCAAATAGCCTCATTAAAGATGAAAGAGTTTCGCCATTAGTCATGGTTCAATCGTTCGGTGCAAGGCCACCATTGGTGGAGAGAGTCGCGCGGGAAAGACACCTTAAAAACGGTGCCGACAATGAGGCCGGTTGATACTTAAAGCCACTAAATAACCGACACGCCCATTAAATAGGGGTGTAAAAAAAGAAATAGAAAGTAGATTCCAATTCCCGCGCTAATCGTGAGCACGTCCTTCATTAGAGGTAATGTATCTTCTTGCTTACTCGCCCCGCGTAAATTCGACGAAACCATATCAAATAGAGAGAAGAGCCCAAACCCGCCGAAGAGAAAGATAGATGCCAGATCGCCATTGGTTAACAGGTGCGCCGATGACCAAGCCGTAATTCCCCACAACATCGGATGGCGGGTAAAGCGTTTTATATTAGATGGCATATTCGCAGCAGCGAGTAACACGAAGGATATCAGCATTAGTACCAGCGGAATTTTTGAGCCAATCAGGACCGGCTCCCAAACGGGTTGAAAGTCTGCTTGCCCTTTACCGTAAATTATTAGAACAAAACCGGTAATGGAAATGATTGAGTAAATGCCTTTGTAGGCGTTTTCGCCCAGCCGGCCGACCAGACTTGTTTTTGTCGATGCAAAGCTAGGTAGCAGATGAATACCAAAAAATACAATTAAGCCAAGAATGAGAATAGACATTGATTACCTCGAAAGATCTGTTGAGTCTTTGATTGCCGACTGTTTGTGCTTAACGTTTCTATTTTTGCAGTTAACGTCTGTTTTTAAGAAAACTCGCCTTCAATTTAATCTTATCGTTTTCAAAAGTAAAAAGGTCGCATCCATCTACTTCAATGACGGTACCATCCCCAGTGGTTCCGGTAAAAGTCCATTCTGAACAACCGCGATCACCGTCAACAAAGTGATGACCGTTTTCGAACCGAGCATTAGGGATGTCGGTCCATACATCGACAAAGCGCGATCTCACTTCATCCGCTCCTTCGTGGCGTGTTCCATGTTTCTCGGTTCCGCCGCCGGTTTCAAAAATGCAATCGACGGTCATGAAACTCATTATTTTATCGATGTCGTGGTCATTCCATGCCTGCGAATATTCTTCTAATTGTTCTCTATTCATAGCGAAATCCTTATGGTTTCTAGTTTGCCAATGGTTGGATGTAGGTCGGTGACTGGTTTTCGAAACTATTTATTGCTTTGCACTGAATGGTAGACCATAAGCAAATAGTTTAAAGGAATTAGTAAAATCTTGTCTTGCTAAATCGCTTGAATTTGCTAACGAAGAGTTCTTCATGTGTAGAGGGATAATATTTTCCGAGAACGCATTAGTTAGAACGGGAGAAAAAAGATAAAAGTGAAAGTTTACGAGGGCCTTTAGGTCGACTTTCTTATTGTTATGCCTTATACGCATACAAAAAAGGCAAGCCATTTCTGGCTTGCCTTTCCGAAGCTGTTGCTAATTGAATGCTACGACTCACATTGTAAGTCGTAGCATTGTAATAGCTTATACCGCTACGATATTCTCAGCTTGTGGGCCTTTCTGGCCTTGAGTTACTGTGAACTCAACTTGCTGGCCTTCGGCTAATGTTTTGAATCCATCGCTGGCGATCGCGCTAAAGTGTGCGAATACGTCAGGACCGGATTGCTGCTCAATAAAACCAAAACCTTTAGATTCGTTGAACCATTTAACTGTACCAGTGACTGTATTTGACATAATAATATCCTAAATTTTTAATAGTAATTGCCTTCAAAAGGCATGAATAGCGGGAAAATAGACTGAAACTTTAAACTACAGGACGAAGAATTATGACTAAAACAGCGAACATGGAGGATGTAAAGAAAAGGCTTTCTTTCGAGCTGGCGGAACTATATAGAAAGCAATGATGTCTGTCAACCATTTCTAAGCTGTATTGTTGATGTTAATTAACGAGGTTGAACGGAAAAGGCGGTTTGCTAAGCACGAGCACAGTGCAGCTCTTCCCCCGAGATCTTCTAGTCGGTGAGACTGCGCTACTGTTTTAACAAGTCGAAGATTAGGTTTCATCATCGGTGATAAGCTCGTTACATCACTGGCTAGCAGAAGAGCAAACTTCGACACGCTGTTTCGGTCACTTATTGTGTTATTTGCACTCGATTAGCACTCGATTATATCTCAGCGATGTTGAGCCAGGTATCGTGCTTGTTGCAGACACTCAGAACGTTTACCGTACCTTGATAATTGCCAAGGTCGAAGTTAGATAGGGGCAGTTTGTCGGCAATAGGATCGAACAGTTTTTCTGCGATGAATTTGAAATCACTGTCGAGAATCATGTGCTTCACAATGTAGTGCTCGTAGCCTTTCATTTCATGCGGAGTAATAATTTGCAAAGAGGTACTGCCGCCGCCTTTCGAGACTTCAATATTGGGTAAATGTCCTAACACCTTTTTACCCCAGCGGCCCGGCGCATCTTTCGTGTAATACAAACCACCCGCCATTTTTGAGGAATTGGCTAGCACTAACTGCGGTGCTATGATGCCCAACGCAGACCCTGAAACCGCTAAGCGAATAAAATTACGTCGATCCATTGTTTATTCCTCTGTTCGTGTAGAGTCTATTGGTCTAGTCAGACTCGTGGTTGTTGCCTAAATGGGGTAATCATATTGGGTAATACGAGATAACAATTCTTAACTGGATTTTTGTCAGTGAGTTTTCCAGCGCCGTCGATAAACCAGTATGATCTGAATTTCTATTGAAGGCTAGCATTTAAGAATCTGTATCGCCTAATACCCGTTGCAAATTCTATAAGCTAACTGTGAGGCCGCGAGAATAATAATGTTGTCTTTGCGAAGAGCTAAAAACTGGCTCGTCTAAAGCGAAACAACGACGAGCCGATAAATGAGGATAATAGCATGTCAAGTAATCCACTTTTGGAAACATGGGACACTCCCTACGGTATTCCACCCTTTGACCAGATAAAAATAGAGCACTATTTACCGGCTTTTGAGGCTGCTTTTCTGCAGCATAAAGAAAATTTAGAGGCCATTGCTACAAACAGTGAAGCGCCAACGTTTTCAAATACGATAGAAGCTATGGAAATGTCGAATCCTTTGTTGTCGAAAGTTGCGGGTGTTCTATTTAATTTAACCTCATCCCAAACCAGTGATGAGCTGCAAGCAATTGAAAGTAAGGTCAACCCCCGGTACGCTGCCCATTTTGCCGCGGTGGAAACCAACCCCAGATTGTTCGAACGTATTAATAAGTTGTTTGAAAACAAGTCACAGCTAAATCTCGATCAAGAAGAGCTGGCATTACTCAGCGAGGTTCACAATAAGTTTGTCAGGGCGGGCGCAGCTTTGGAAAGTAATAAGCGTGATCGAGTAAACGCAATTGAAGAACAGTTAGCGAGTTATTATACGTCTTTTGGTCAACATACTCTTAATGATACTAATGTTTTTGAGCTTGTTTTGGAAACGCAGGATGAGCTGGCTGGTTTACCCGAATCAGTGCTTGTCGCGGCTGCTGAAGAAGGCCGCTTAAGAGGGAAAGAGGGTAAATATGTCTTTACTATCTCCCGTTCATCGTTCACCCCTTTTATGCAGTTTTCGGAAAATAGAGAACTCAGACAAAAACTCCATGCTGCCTATATTCATTGTGGTAATAATGGTACTGAAAATGATAATAATTCATTGGTGAAAGATATCACTGCATTGCGTGCTGAGCGTGCAATATTAATGGGCTTTGAGTCCCACGCTCACTATATGTTAGACGATCGTATGGCAAAGACGCCGGAAGCTGTGAAAGGGCTGCTCGATCAAGTGTGGAAACCGGCGAAGGAAAAAGTTCGGGAGGAAGCAGAGGATTTGCAGTTAGCCATTCAAAATGAAGGTGGAAATTTTGAACTGGCTCCCTGGGACTGGTGGTTCTATGCAGAGAAAGTGCGTGCTGAACGGTTTGACTTCGATGCTGAAATGGTGAAACCCTATTTCCAATTGGAAAATGTGAGAGATGGTGCTTTCGCCGTTGCGAATAAGTTATATGGGCTAAAATTTATGCCTATTGGGGATTTTCCTCGCTACCACGAAGATGTGCTTGCCTATGAAGTTAAGGACGCCGACGGAACTGATATTGGTGTATTTTTGGTTGATTACTTTATGCGACCTTCGAAACGCGGCGGGGCGTGGATGTCGACCTTTCGAGACCAGTCGACTCTATCGGGTAACGTGCGTCCCATCGTTGTTAATGTCTGTAACTTCCCGAAAGGCGATGGTTCAACACCTTGTCTTCTAGGTCTGGACGAGGTCACCACTCTTTTTCATGAATTCGGCCATGGCTTGCACGGTCTGCTTAGCAATGTTAAATACGCAAGTTTAAGTGGCACAGAGGTCAAACAGGACTTTGTTGAGCTTCCCTCGCAGATTATGGAACATTGGGCGTTGGAAGAAGAGGTTCTAAAAGAATATGCAGTACATTATAAAACGGGAGAGGTTATTCCTTCCCTGTTAATTGACAAACTGAAACGCTCGGAAAAGTTCAACCAAGGATTTTCAACAACAGAAAATTTGGCCGCCTGTTATCTGGATCTTGCCTGGCATTTACCGGAACTGGACCAAAGCGACAGCTTAGCGGTAGTAGAAAATAAAACGCAAAAAGAAATAGATTTGATTGATGTCGTTGCTCCCAGATATCATTCAAGCTATTTTCAGCATATCTTTACCGGCGAGAGTTACTCCGCTGGGTACTATTCGTATATATGGGCGGAAGTGCTCGATACCGACGGCTTCGAAGCCTTCAAGGAAAACGGCATCTTCGATAAAAAAACGGCTAACGCTTTTCGTAAGGAAGTCCTTGAAAAAGGTGGGACCCGTGAGCCAATGACAATGTATAAAGCGTTTAGAGGAAGAGAACCTGAAGTCACGCCGCTGTTAAAAGCAAGAGGTTTGGAATAGTTAGTTGACGTCCAGAAACAGCTCATTTTCTGCAAGTCGGATTTTAACCCGACATGAAAGCTATGAACACTATTGGATTGTCGGGTTAAAACCCAGCCTACAATAGAAGATAGATTTCTATACGATATTTCTGGACCGATGTTTTAGGACAGGCACTGATTAAAACATTTTTTGACGGTGGTATTTACGAGCAAGAGTAAACCGCAGCAGTTTTTGAAGAGCAGTATTCTTTTGCTTTAGTGGCCGTAATAGCTGACAGAATTTTTCTATTTAAACGCTTGGTGAGCCAGTGCAGTTGTGTATCAGATCTAACTGTTTCGATGATAATCGCGGCAGATATGCCCGCTCGGCAGAAGGTCTCAGGTTTAACCTGGCATTTATACGGAATGACTAGTAGGGACGGGTTTTTCCTCTATTTTCCAATAAGCGCACTAACACTTTCTTTTATCTAAATGATACCTCAATGCCATTTTTATACAGAGTCTTAATTCTTGTTCAGGCAGAGCTTCGTCAACAGCGAAGAGAATTGCCCGATTTCCTTCAAACGTCAGGGTGTCTGAGAAAATTGTTTTAAAGCTATCAATAAGCGTTGTTTTACAATTGAAGTACATGGCGTATTGTTTCGGCGTTTTTGGTTTCCAATCGATTCTTAATGTGGTGCCGCTTTTTGTTTTTGATGTTAGAAATGAAGGTTCTCCCCACTTAAGAGTCTCTTCAATTTCTCCAGCTCCATCGGTATGCAATGCAACGTCGAGGATGAGCGCGCGAAGAATGTCAATCTTCGGTCGAATATGCTCAGGATAGGACTGGAATTTTTCCTTAAGCGATTCGTTCATCGTCTGCTCCTGGTCGTTTGGCATGTAGACGATTCATTCGTCGTGGCTGAAAGATTTTGCAAAGGAAAATGCCGTTTTGCTCGGCCCATGTTCTTGCAAATACAGTAGCTTTTCTTTTCCTTCCTGAACCGAAGGAGTATGACCAGCAGGAATCCACCAGAGCGCTTGATGCGCCTTTACCATTTTACTAAACCATGCATCCCTGTCCCGAATTAAGTCAACATGAAGTGACCGATATACGAAGCTTTTTAGGGAATCTACATCGTTCCATACGCTCATGTTTATTAACAATAAGGGATCGTCAAAAGCACTAATTGAAGTTGCGTCTCCGTCTTCTGTTTGAAGTCGCCATACGAAGCCCGGTGAAGTATCGGCAAGTGCGTTAATTTCGTCCAGGCGATTGGCAAATCCGGACATTAGTTCCGTATCCATTGACGCTTGGGCCTGAGCGATATTTATTTGGGCTAAATGGTATTCGTTCATAGACTTCTCATAAATAAAATAGGGCTTGATATTGGCGTTTACATTTCCACAAATACGCAGATTTATGTAACTTACAGTTATTTTCTCAGTTCTGCGGAACAGTATCTTTTAGAGGATAATCTCAGTGGTTATTTCTGTCTTGACTGAATTTGCAATGAAACAAAGTTCATGTGACTGATGGTGAATTTTCTCAAGCTGTTCAAATGAAGGTTTCTTTTCTCCAGAAAACACGACTTTCACCTTCAGCGCGACAGTTGTCATCGCGAATTTCCCATCACTGTCTTTAGACATTAACCCTACAGGATTATCAACATACTCGTCCACAACAAATCTTTTTTTTGCGGCTATCGATAGGAAAAACAACATATGGCAACTTGAAAGGGAAGCAACAAAAGCTTCTTCGGGATCTACATTCGCTGCAACTGAATAGGGCAGCGGCACAATATGTGGCGAGGAAGAGGCAGCAACGGTTGCGCCGCCATCAAAGTCCCATGTGTGTCCTCGACTGTATTCGTTATCAATAAAATTTTCGTGGCCTCGTCGTGCCCACCTAACTTTTGCGTAATACTCTGACATTTTTGCCTCCATTGTGGTTCAGAGAAAAATAGCTGATCAATGCGAATTGTTGGTGCTCTAAACTGCGCGCGAAGCTTACGTCATAAATTGCGTGCAATTGACCTGTCGATTTCCATGAGTTCAACTGGCGCTCCTTGAACTTCAATAAAAGCGACATGTACTCCAGGGCTCGGGCTATTGGTTTGAATAATTACATTCTCCCCCATGAGAGCCTCTTTCAGATTTTCAACTTCGAAAGCAACATGGGGGACGTTTTTAACCAGGTCAGGATAAGGCGCATCAGCCCAATACCTCTGCCATTGAATTCCGAAGGGATTGTTCGCATGATCACTAACAGTCATTTTTAAATGGGGAAGGTCGATTTCTCCGGGAAATTTTGCCGTGGTTGGAATACCGACGTGGTTGAACTTCACTACTTTTCTCCGAACATATTATTGAGCGCACAGAAATTTCGCTGGTATTATTTCGGGCATTTCCGAATTTTGGGGTTATAGTTATTAGTGTAACAGTATGATTGGATAAAATCGTCGCAAGACTACAATTTCCTCCCCCGCGTTCATTCAATTAACTGTCTTTGAAGATTCTATCAAACTCACGACCTCCATCCAGTTCGATGAGCAATCGACTCTTTTCTGTTTTGGCAATATCGATCCAATGTCTGTCTTCCAGTGCGCCAACCATAGCGTATAGAAAATTTAGGCTAGGTTTAATGCTGCATTCTCGCTCCAGTCGAATGAAAACACTAACTGCGCCTAAAGCCGCAAGTTCTTGGCGAGTGTGAATTCCCACTTCGTTTAGTAGTTTCTCTGATTTAGGCCCAAGCCCTTTCAGTTTTTTTAGTGTCATAATTGTCTAAAAACCGAGTCGAATTTTCAAGGGATACAGCATATGAGCAAAGTATTTTATCGCAACCCGTTTGTTTCTGATAAGCTGACGCAACGTGGCACGCTGAATGTGGGATTGTTCATCCTTCTTCTACACTCATGCGCAGTAATTAATTTGATTGACGAATGCGTTGCTCCCGCCCTTTTCTTCAGACGCTAATTAAGCGGAGACTTTTTGTCATCGTCGCCGTTATTCAGTAAAAGCAAGTCGTCGTTAATGCGCTAAAATTTTAACAAGGCGTGTCATCAATTCAACTTTAATGCCGTCGTGAGTTTTCTTGAACTAGAAGCCGATTGGTAAACGCATTGTTGCTTTTGGAGTCTGAAGCTTTCCCCATGCTGGAAAATGAGACCGACTCTTGACGCCCAACATTTCGTCAGCGCTCCACCATTGTCGTGAGCTGCCAGGAAGAATGAATTGACCCTGTTTGATACTTATAGTCTTTTACTTTCCTGGCAGAGTTCCCGGGGATTCGTTTTTTAACTCTTGACTCCCTAACTCCTTAGTTCTTTAACTTTGCAGCGCAACTCGACTCTACGTCTAGATCGACGATGTTTTCCCTTTTCGTAACGAATTACTCCTTTGTTAAGTGCACATCTCTTTGTGGGAAAGGGATTGTAATATTATTGCTGTCTAGTGCTACCTTCATTTGTTCATTAATATCAAAGAAAACATCCCAGTAATGCTCGACCTTACAAAAAGGACGGACGGCCAAATTTACGGAACTATCTGCTAATTCACTGACGCCCACGAAGGGTGCCGGGTCGCTGAAAACTTTTTCATGTTTTTGTAATACATCCATGATAACTGATTTTGCTTTACCAATGTCTTCGTTATAGGCAATGCCTACGGTCAAGTCTACGCGTAGTTGTCCTTCAGCCGTATAGTTAGTAATTGATCCATTGGAGGCGATGCCGTTAGGAATAATAATCTGTTTATTCTGTGGCGATATGATAATGGTATTGAATATCTGTACGGCTTTAACCACACCGAGGTGGCCTTGAGCTTCGATGAGGTCTCCTATTTTGTAGGGCTTGAATGTCATCACCAGAACACCGCCGGCAAAATTGGCTAAGCTACCCTGAAGAGCGAGACCGATCGCTAAGCCCGCAGCACCTAAAACAGCGATAAAAGAGGTGGTAGCAATGCCCAGCATCGAGGCCACTGAAATAAATAGAAGTAGTTTGAGTACCCATGAAGAGAGGTTTGTCAAAAAGGGGATCAAAGTTGCATCAACCTTGGATTTTTCCATTGAGCTTTCTAATAACCGACCGACTGCTCCGATGATCCACAGGCCTACGATAAGCGTGACGATCGCTAAGGCCAGTTTTGGCGCATACTCCAACCCCAATTCGTAGCCTTTCGTGGTGAGGTTTTGCATTTGGTCAATGGTATCGGTGACTTCATTCATAGTATCTTCCTATTGTGTTGGACAAATTGCCGTATCGATATTGTGCTAAACAGTTGTAGTGCCTGTTTGGATTAACTGTGATTACTTTGGCTTTCTGTTATTCTCAGATATCTACTAAGTGCTGAACAGTACCGATCGAAAGCAGCTGCGATCTGTGTATTGCCTGTTACTCTGCTGGCATAGGTTTTTTATGTTAGGTGCCATATTAGGTGCTGTATTAGATGTTATGTTAGACATGTAGTTGGATCATGTAGTAGGTTCATGCAGTTGCACTTGCCAGTAACCAACGTCAAGCCATTGTTCAAACTTATAGCCGACTTCTTGAAAATGGGCTACTTTTTCCATACCAAATTTTTCATGTAAAGCTACGCTTGCAACATTAGGGAGTGTAATACCCGCAATGGCCGAATGAACGGGAAGTTTTTCGAGTTCGTGAAACAGCGACTCATACAGTTTAGTTCCCCAGCCTTTAGTGGTTAGGTGTCTGGCTAAATAGACAGTCACTTCAACTGAAAATCGGTACGCACTGCGTTCCTTCCAGGGGGAAGCGTAAGCATAGCCAATAACGTCTCCTTTATCTTCTGCTACAAGCCAAGGAAGTCCGAGTTGACTGATCTTTTCAATACGCTCACCCATATCATCCAGACTGATTTCTGACTCTTCAAACGTAATTACGGTGTCGGCTATATAATGGTTATATATATTAGCGATAGATGTGCTGTCGGTTGCTGTCGCCTTTCGTATCATTAACATCTCGTATCATTAGTTTATGAAGCATTGGGTTCTATTGCTTAGTTGGTTTTCTTGATGATGCATCGTCATTGGAGCTGAATACTATCAAACCGATTGCACCGATCAAAATTGTAACATCAGCGACATTGAATATCCCGGTCCTTAAAGCACCAATTCCTACATTAATAAAATCAACAACGGCACCGTCGTTTAGCACTCGGTCGTACCAGTTCCCAAATCCGCCCGCAATGATTAGAGATCCGAATAATACCGTCGCGTTAGATAAGGGTTTGATGAGGAGATAGCAAAGAGCAGCGAGCAGGAGTAGACCGACACCGATGGTAAAAACATAATACTTATGGTTCTCCGGCAAGTGACTCCCCGCTCCCAGCATCGCCCCTGTATTTTCCGCGTACTGCAGGCGAAATACATTACCCACAAAAGATAAAGGTTCGTTGCCTTTAAGTAACAGGGAGGCATGTGCTTTTGTTAGCTGGTCGCAGCTGAAGCAGGATAATAGTGAAGTGATTATTATGGTTTTTTTCACGGTTCAGCCTTTAGGACGCGTTGTCTTATTGTTGGTGACGCGCGCTTTGTGTTTTCTTCGAGACATAAGGATTAAAGTCAGTCCGGCAAACAAAAAGGGAATGCTTAACAGCTGTCCAGTCGTCATTATCAAGTCGGTGGAGTAACTAGCCTGTTTCGTTTTTATGAACTCCAACAAAAATCGACTGCTGAATACTAAAAATAGCAGTAGGCCAAGTGTTGCGCCAGTATGGTGTTTTACTTGGGTGAACTTATAGGTCACAAAGAGAGTAATAAAAATCGCACTATAGGCAATCGCTTCATACAGTTGTACCGCGTGCCTCGGTGTTGCATCGATATTTCCAAAAACAACAGCCCAGGGAACATTGGTGGGCAGGCCAACAATCTCGGAATTAAAGAAATTTCCTATGCGAATAAAACAAGCAGCAAGAGCGGTAGGTATTGCCAGTCTATCCAATAGCCAGAGATAGTCTTCAGAGTGTTTTCTACAGTATATAAAAATCGACAGTAACATGCCTATGCCGCCGCCATGACTGGCGAGCCCACCCTCCCAGATATAAAGAATCTTTAAGGGGTGACTAAAATAGAATACGGGGTCGTAAAATAGGCAATGACCAAGTCGTGCGCCGCCAATAATTCCGACGATGGCATAAACGAGTAAGTGATCGAGTTGTTCCAATGACTTATTTTCCTGTAGATAAATCCATTTCACTAGCTGAAAGCCGGACAAAATGGCAGTGGCGAACATAAGTCCGTACCAATGTATCGAAATCCCTCCTACGGAAATTAAAACAGGGTCCATATTCCATACAAAAAATTCCACTAATTGTTATCCTCTGTAAATGGCTTTTAGGGATTTTGATAACACACTATTTTACTGTGCGACAACGGACGTAATTTTTTCGCTTAATAGACGCCCTTATCGCTTGTTTTAAGCGACGGTGAGTCCTTCGAACATTTGCGGACTAAAATCGGTTCATTTTCTATCGTTTATTGCTTGGTGAAAACTAATCGGTTCAATTGCGTCATCATCATTAGCATTCTCCACTGGATTGAATAGTTATCCTACTGACTTCGGAGTAATAGACGTAATAATCGCTTTGTCGTCAATGTTCTTTACAGCTGAAAGGTCCTTCATCAATAATGCGGCTTCTTCCTGCATGCCGGAAAACATTGACGAAATGCCTTTGTCGAATTGCGGATGGCGTTCAATTTCAATCTCAACAACCTGAAGCTGGTTGAGAAGATTGTTGACAATATGCTCTGCACCATAAATCGTCGCCAAGTATACTTTTTCCTTTTCTTTTTCTATTTCAGTTTTTAAATGTTGTATTTCTTGTTCGTAAATTTTCCACTTTAGGGAGAGAATCGCGGTGATCCAGATAGCAAACAATGCTAATGCTCTGTTCGATAATACTTTCCATAATTCACCGCCGGGCGGAGACAAATAGAAACCTAATAATATGGCAATAGAACAGATTAAGGCCAGATAAATGGATAAGTGTAATTTTGGTGACCACAGAGAAGCGAGAATGACGACAATATAGGGAATACCTCCGGCAACCCCCAGCGGTATTTGCAGATCTATGAAAAAGATTAAAATGACGAGAGTTGCACATACCAACCCTAACTTCAGGGTCAAAGTGTTCTCGTTGCGGTTTTCCAGAGTGCCATGTTCAAGATTACTGTGTTCCAGGTTACTGTGTTCCAGAGTATTGCGTTCGGAATCTTGCTTGGTATTGTTTTCCATCGAAAGTTCTCAACGTTGGATTGTATTGCATCTGGGAAGTTTGGTTACTGCACTATATGCCATGCCGAAAAACGTTCGCGTTGCTTTTTATTGATGGTACTCGATCTCTCAAAATTTAATGTCAGGTATCAAATTCCCGTAGTCACGATAGCTTGGAATCAGGCTGATAGAGTCTAATCCCCGAGTAGAGATCTTGATCTTCAGTGTCATTTACAGCCGAGTACAAGCAGTAGTTTTAAAAATAGGCGCTGACTTTGACTCGGGCTTCTAATTAAAACGCGTCGGACTGACACCAAGTCGTGACTTGAACGCTCGGGAAAAACTGGCCGTTTCTGTATAGCCCGATTGTATGGCAATGTCTTCTATCGAATAACCCAATCTTAACAATGATTGGGCACGTTCCATTTTTGACGACAGCTGTAATTCGCGAAAGCTTGTCCCTTCCTTGGACAGGTTGCGGCGTAGTTGGCGGCTGCTCAACCCCAAATGCTGGGCGATCTGTTCCACGTTTAGCGCGAAATCGTATTGTTCTAACAGTTGTAAGGTTCGCCCCACAAATGATTGAGAGCGAACATGTGTTGCCAGCACTTCCTCGCAATACCGTTCACTAGCAAGGCGAATTTTCCTGTTCGCCAGTGGCAATGGCTGAAATTGTAATTCAGCATCAAAACATATTCGGTTAGAAGAGGAGTTAAAGCTCACCTCAGTCCCGAAGAAATCGTGATAGTCGGCTGGTTTACGGGGCTCGGGTAGGCGCATTGATACCGATCTCACCGGGACTGAATGTTGTAATAAACTCGAAAACAATACTAGGCAAGCCGCCAGCCCTCGTTCCTGGCAAAATCGCTGGCAGTCCTGTGGGACCGCTCGATCATTGAGGTCGATACGAAGTTCGCGGTCCGTACTTGATAGTTCGTATCGACTGAATGACAGGCCAAGCCAGCGATACCGTTCCGTGAGTTGTAACGCTTCATTTAATGTCGCGCAAGCGGCCATCGCTTGTCCTAATATACCGAGTTCAGAGGCTTTATAATATTTGGCAACCATTAACCCCAGTTCTTCATCTAAGCGGCGAAAACGCTGAATATTACGAATGAGGGTAAGTTCCTGCCATGAAGCAATGCTGGCAAGTGGTTCTTCTAAAGACAATGCATCGATGTTCGTTGTCTCAAGACATTTTGACTCGCTCATACCGTACTGTAATCCTGCTTTCAACAGAATCGATACGCCTGTGGTGTCTCTTAATCCTTGCCAGTCGATCACTCTTCATTGCCTTGTGTAGCAAGCCCCGCCGAGATTGGATTGCTAAAGTCGCTGTCTTGTCCGAAAGTATCAAATTTAGGCCATTTATACTATAGCTAAGTACGGCTTTATATCTCACACTGTGTCTACATAAAAACAGCCGGAGTCTACAAATTGCCATGATCATCGCACCCAACGCAGCAACCAATGTATCATCCAGAGAGTATAAGCATATTGACGTAAGACCACTGACCGGAGCGTTAGGCGCGGAGGTTTTTAACGTCAATGTCGGACGATTAACAGCCGCCGAGACAGCTGAAATAAAACAAGCGCTTGCCGACCATGTTGTCGTTTTCTTTCGGGATCAGGACATTAGTATTGACGAACAGGAAGCTTTCACACTGCGGTTTGGCGATTATGGCGTTGACCCATTTGTGCCAGGCCTGAAGGACCACCCGCATGTATTGCGACTGGTTAAAGAAGCGGATGAATCAACCGGTTATGTTTTTGGGGGTGCCTGGCACAGCGACTGGTCATTTCAAGAGGCCCCGCCGTCGTACACTATTTTATACGGTTACGACATTCCACCCTATGGCGGCGACACAATGTTTGCCAATCTTTATCAAGCCTATGAAATGTTGTCGCCGGAAATGCAACGTATCTGTGAATCATTGCGGGTTACCCATAGCGCTCGCCAGGGCTACGCGCCGAGTATGGCTGGAGTGCATGATTTATATGAAAATATGGAAGTCATCGCCAGTGAAGAAGCTATGAATGTCCATGTTCATCCGATGGTCTGCACGCATCCGGTCACTGGCCGCAAACTACTTTATTTGACAGGTGTATACAGTATAGGCATTGAGGGAATGCATCAGGATGAGGCCAACGCCTTGCTGGACTTTCTGAAAAAACAAATAGAACACCCGATAAATACCTGCCGCTTTCGTTGGCAAAAAGGTTCCATCGCGATGTGGGATAATCGCTGTGCCTTGCATTTGCCTATGGGCGATTACCACGGTATGCGTCGGGAAATGTATAGGACAACAGTTGCGGGAAGCTCTCCCAAACAATAGTCCCCGAGCATTTCGAAAAGGAAAATTTATGCACGACAACGTTATAGAAAAAGCCGCGCAGGTATTGCGTAACGCCGAATTATCAGGACTGCCTTGCGAGCCGATTCGAAGCCTTTTCGATGAAAAGGACATGGCCGCAGCCTACGCTGTCAAACAGTGTAATCACGACATTTGGCACCAGCAGCAACGCCAAAAAATCGGTTGTAAAATTGGCATCACGTCATTAGCTGTACAGAGTTTTTTCGGCATGACCGAGCCTGATTACGGCTTTCTTTACAGCGATATGCAGGCCGACAGCGGAGGAACAATATCTCGAGGCAGTTTGTTTAAACCAAAATTGGAAGTCGAAATCGGGCTTGTGCTCGGTAAAGATATCAATCTCTCTAAGCCGACAAAGGCCAATATGATAGAGGCCACAGCCTATTTTTGCCCGGTTTTCGAAGTGGTCGATAGTCGTATTGAAAATTGGGATGTACAGGCTGTTGATACCATTGCTGACAATGGTTCATCTGGGCGTTTTGTCATTGGAAACAGCAAAGCGTTGCCAGGCAGTGTCGATATCAATACGTGCTCGATGACTCTTTTTTCTAATACTGAAGTGATAGCAAGCGCCTGTGCGCTCGATAGTTTAGGTGACCCGATTGAACACGCGGTTTGGCTGGCTACAAAACTTGCTGCAATTGGCGCACCGTTGAAAGCTGGAGATATATTGCTGACTGGCGCATTAGCACCGATGATAGATGTGAAAGCTGGAGGCGACTATAAGGCCGTTTTCGAAGGTCTGGGATCGGTGGCGATATCTTTTGGGGCATGAAAACTATACAGCTTTTATGGATGCAGGCTGTGCTATAGGCCTGTTTTGGCCTTGGGGTTAGTTGCTTGCAATTCGATTCTTTGTTCAAAAAAATCACGGTAATGTGAATTTTCAAGGGACTTTATAAACTAGATCAATGGACGTTTTTTCCAAGAATATCTAAACGATTAGTCGATAAATGCCCACGTATCCGCGCCATCAAATTTCCGTATGTCGAATTTTCCAATATCGGCCGTCGAACACAGTCGGAAATTAACGGCCATTTGAGCTGATTCACCGGGATCCAGATTTTCCCAATGAGTTGTTGACCCGCAAATCTTGCAGCTATGCACGGCAAGTGTTTTGTCTCCCTGAATGTAAGATATCGTAGCATCTTTGGCGGCATCGATAGTCACGCTGTCGATATTGACATGGGCCCAAAGTGTACCTAGGCGACGACATAGAGAACAATTACAATCGGTAAGCCACTTAGGTGTCTCCGCTATTGTAAAACGTACTGATTCGCAGTGGCAGCTTCCCTCAAACCTATCGCTATTAGTAGTCACGTGAAATCTCGTAAAAAATTAAGATTGAAAGACTCGGTGCAGAATCGATCTACCCGGTGTTGCATAAGAAGTGTTACCTCACGTGAATTAGTGGGCATGGGCGTTTTCATGATCATCGACAATAAAGTTGGGGAACTTGTGTTTTGCATGTTCGCTATGGCAATTCGAACACGACTCCAGCAATTTCGAGAAATAGAAACCAACAAGCTCGGTCTTTTTGTTTAGCGCCACATGTGCAAGCATTCCCGAATAATAATGGAACTTCTCATCGAGCTGCAAAAACGAGAGAGGTAACTTTTCCTGAAGTTCATTCTTTTGTTTTGTCGTCAAGCTTGCTGTAAGAATGTAGCTTTTCTCTATATTGTTAGCAATGTTTGCTATTTCCATTGAATTCCCGGCTGCGATTGCCGGAATGATCTTAATCATAGCTTTTTCTATTGCCCTCATTTCCTTAATCAATAACTGCCTGAGTTCCGGTGAAAGATTTTCAGTTGCTCCTGAGTTGTTCTGTGCAGCATAGCTTGTTGTCGCTAGAACAATTAACAGAATTGAAACCGTTAAGTTTATGGACGTTTTTAATTTGGCCATAGTGTACTCCCTCCCGAATGGCATAATAAACTGAATTGCGTATTAAGGTAGTTTTTTGCTCATATTTGTACCGGTAATATGAAAGCCAACACGCTTATACAGTTCTAGCGCTCTGGGATTGTCGTGAGCGACTCGTAAACTTAAGGTGCTAATTTTTTCCCTCGACAACTGCTTTTCCAATTCGGAAATCGCCATTTTCCCATAGCCCTTGCTCCGGAATGTCTCAAGAACAAAAATGTCACTTATAAACGCTTTGGATTGATCAGGGCTTAAGGAATGCCAAAGATATCCTACAATTTCTCCCGAAAATTCAATGCACTGTAGTATATCGTTAGATTCGGAAATGCCCCTGGGAAAGCTATTCGACAGCGCATTCTTTGCGATAACTTCACTTTCTTCTTCCGAGTGTTTATGGTTAATACGTAAATCTTCACTGTAGTCCGAAATAAACTCTTTTTCGTAGTTTGAAAATTCACGCTGTTCAATAGCTCTCAATACAATCATCGTTGGTTCTCATAGAAAACGCGAGGGAGTTTTTGCTTGAAATATCTGGCAGTTATATTTTCATCGCCAACGAGTGTATGCTACTTTTTGTGCCAACACCACTCAGTGGGAGAAAAAGTTGGCCAGGACTTCACTCCCAGTTAGCGTCGGCCCAGAACTACTGATTTGGCGTTTATGTTCCCGTCTTAGGTCGTGTTTTAACCGGACAATTTTCCTTTACCATCCGGATTTCTCATTGATTTTCTTGCTGGGTTAAAAATCGAATTACAGAAAATGAACAGTTTCTGGTTCGGTACAAATTAGGCGATTTAGTTGATATTCCTTATCCAGTCTTTGGTTGTTAGTGTCTACAGATTTCCCGCAAATAGTCTTCTCAATATTTTGATCTTCAGCGAATCGTCTTCGTTAAACCCCATACGCTTTAAATATCGGTCTGGTATGTCGTGTTCGCTTAATAGGGATCGAACGATTGTCGGCAAGTTTTCTAAAGGATGATTAACAGTAGACTTAACTTGTTGTAAGGCGTTAATGATGACCAGCTCGTCGTCTGTAAAATCATGTCCAAAGGGATAGTCTGGGAAAAAGGAGTCATAGGAATGCAATTTCTGTTCAATAGAATCAGGGGTATTGTTGCGATGACTGACCGGCAAACTATAATCGGCCTCCAATTTGTTAGTGCTAATAGCCCACGAAAGTAGTTCATCTTGAAAACGGGAATCCGCGACGGCTAGTAACGCCTTGATAACATCGCTGTCCGACTTCCCCCGTAAGTCGGCGACGCCGTATTCAGTGATGACAATATCACGTAAGTGACGAGGGATTGTGCAGTGTGCATAGTTTGGAACTATATTCGATTTTGCTTCGCCGTTGGCTATCCGAAAACTGCGTAACATCAATATTGATCGAGCGTCTTCCAATTCATGTGCCATGGCGACAAAGTTGTATTGACCGCCGACGCCACTCACTACTCTACCATCTTCGAGCGCGTCCGATACGGCTGCACCCGACAACGTCACCATCATACAAGTATTTATAAAAGCGGCCTTTTGGCGTTGCTCGCGTTTAAGCATTTCATCGCCGTACAATTGATTGATGAAGCTGATGCGTTCCATCTCAATTTTCTCGAGTTTTTCTGAGGGCATATTTTCCAGGGCCTTATAAAAGTCCCTTGGGCCTATAAAGAAACCGCCGTGAAAGATGTGTTTTCGATTATCTTTTCCGATGACTTCTCGACGAATAATGTCAGACTCAATCAGCTGTAATAATCCATTTACAAACATTTCCGAACATCCGTATAGACCTTGAGAGAAGACATTTTCGTAGCGTACTACCGACGGTTTTCCTTCTTGAAGTGTCTTTGTTAGCTGTTTATAAATGTTGTTTTTTTTGTCTCTAACGATAAGACTTTGTGCAATAGCGTCGCCTAAAGAGCCAATGCCGATCTGCAATGTCCCGCCATCTTGTACTAAGCTACTGGCGTGAAGGCCGATCGCGTAGTCTGATTTCGAAACTTTCATATTTGGCGTACTGAATAAGGTATGTGTGCACTGTTTGTCGGTTATCAATACGTCGAATTTATCGGCACTAATTTCAGCAACACCCGGCATAAACGGCAATTCTCTGTTTAACATTGCTACTAGTAATATCGTTTTCCCGTCTTTACGTTTTTCCTCGAGGATCTCCATCAAGTCGAGAGATACATCCGGATTGCAGGATAATGACAGTCGCCACTGCCCGTCAACAAATTGACCTGCCACAGCTTGAGCCAAAACATTAATATTGTTCGATGCCATGTCCCTCGCAATATGCGTATAATTGGCACTGATATAGTTTTGTTGAAGATGAGGTTGATTTAGCCAGTCGCCCGATTTCAAAAAAAATTCGTAGACGCTTACATTACTTGCTAAGTCATTTTTCTGTAGATCGAGGGCATAATCAAGGTCTGGGTAGTTTCCGTATAAACGGTCGACCAGCGGGTTGAGGAAGCGCCGTTCCAAATCGCTGTTAGCTTGAGGTTTCAACAGAGACAATGCTGTATAGATCGATAGGGAGAAATGTGGGGTTTCTTTCGTGACTCTATAGAGGGCGTTTATTACCGGATTGGGTTTGCCAATGCCCAAGGGCATTGCCACGCGAATTTGCCCCGACGTTTTTTCGATAATGTAATCGATGGCTAAGGAATTCTGATCAAATGTTTTTGTTGAGGACATGTTATCTCATTTATGTTGATGAAAAATTATAGGACGCCGGTAGGCAATAGGCGGTTCTTATGCATTCGTAAAAGCTCATGGAGTTCAGTTTATTAGATTCCAAAATTTTTCTGTGGTGACCCAGTTGTTCTATCGAAGCACTGCACGTTTTTTCATTGCAGTGGAGTACAAATACAAGCCTAGCGCGACCAGGAAAATAACAAAGGTAAAGGCGAGTGATGCGGGCGACCCTACAAGCTCTAATCCGTTGGACAACGCAAAGTTTTGAAAATATTTGATCACTACCCCGATTAAGGACATCATAAAAACCGGCACTGCTAATGCATTTCTGGCGAGCAAAAATAATGTCCCTAACACACAACCCCAGACGCCGATCGCCCAGAAAGTAATTGCCCACGGAGGAATTTCATTAAAATAAGCAAGTTGCTCCAGCGGGAAGGAGCTCGTATAACTTTAATTTTGTGTTTGAGTCATGAAATAGTCCAATGCTCCCATTGAGTTCCATAAAAGCGCTGAAACTCCGGTGAGCCAGAGGTGCCAGGGCGTTGCTACTAAATTACTTACTTGTGATTGCCACATCGATTCCTCCTTCCTTATGCCAGTTTTGGCGAAAATACGGCAATCGTCAAGTTCAAAAGACATTGCACCATTTCCACATGTTTGATGATCGAATGACGAGTTGACTGCGAGCAGCCAATAGCCGATGTTAGACCAGGTCGTTGCGAAGATGACCTAGATCCAGTCCCAGACCCAGACCTAGACCCGGACCTAGACCCGGACTTGCAAGAAAGCTGTCGATTTCATTTGATTTCATTCGAGTTTATACATTTGAAATGTCACCGATACCAACAAGGTCGCTTTCCTCGCCATGACAATAGAGACGTTTCTTAACGTTGGGATAATCAACAATGTCAAATGGTAAACTTTGGCCAACAATGATGCAGCTGAGTGTTTCGGACCCGGTATTTTTCATCGTGTGAGCTTCACCGCCAGCCGGATACGCAATAAAGTCACCAGGACCGACACGATACTCTTTTTCCCCAATAACAACGGTCGCCTCACCACTTATAATATAGGCACATTCATCTTCGCAGTGGTGGAAGTGGAATTCGGTAGACTCATGACCCGGTTGTACTTCTATGATATGAAAACCCAGATTTTCTAAGCCGGCTAAGCGCCCTAGTGATTTGTCAGTACGGACTGCATTATTATTGAGGAAGTGCGTTTTGACCGTCCCCGGCGTTGATGCGATTTGTTCTTTCCTAATTATCTGTGTGGTCATCTTTACCTCATTAGTTAAAGTTACAGCGACTTCGAAATATTGAGTTATCAGTATGATCAATAGTAATCGCAGCTGCATGATTTCAATGTTTGAATCGTTACGTTGATATTTTCGAGCTGTGATGATCCTTGAACAATCAGTCAAGGAACACGACTATTGTAACGATGGGAGTATTTAGCTTACATAATCTTTACGATATAACTTGTTCAGAAAATGTTTCAATTCGGGGTCTGTTCTGTCAAATGGAATATCATTTTTATGGAACCAACGAACCGAATGGAATTCGCTTTTGTCGAAGTCGAGAAAGATTTTCCGGTTGCCTTTCAGAGCGTACCAGATTGACACGTCGGTATGCCCGGCGGTTTTTCCTACTGTGTTTGTACAGCTCACGAGCAGGGGTTGTTGCTGCAAAAATTCTGCTTCTATCGAGAGCTCTTCCTTAGCTTCACGGATTACCGTCGCGATCGGATGTTCTCCCACTTCTACATGGCCGCCCGTTGGCAGCCATAACTCCGCGTTTTTATGATCTACCAATAGCACATAATCGCCATCGACAACTGCGAAATACGAGATGAGATGCTTGTTGGGAATATCGGGTTTTTGTCGCCTATACAGCTCTGCACCTGAGTCAATCCAGCTGATGACTTCTGCGATTGTTGCGGCCTCGCGGTCACTAATCGGTATGATGGAACTGACTTCGCGCCTGATTTTGTCTCGCATGTGAAAAAACTATCCCCGCAGTTGGTGCTAGAGCTTTTTATTGAAATGGTTCGCTTTTATTGGAGTGCTATCAGTTTTTCGTTCTTTTAAAATCCATTTGTTTTGCCGTTTTTTCAGCGAGTGCTGTGCTATGTAACTTACCGACAAGATGCAGGCTCATATCGATCCCCGCCGAAATTCCCGCGGAGGTTAGAATCCTACCATCATCGACCCAGCGTTTATCCTTTACCACTTCAAGATTCGGGAATAGATTTTTTAAGTCGTCTATATCTTCCCAGTGAGTCGTTACTGTGTGATTGTGAATGACTTTTGCCTGGGCTAACAAAAACGCTCCCGTACAAACAGAGGCGACGACCGTTGCAGTCTCTGCTTGCTGCGCAATCCAGCGAATAACATCAGCTTTGTGCATTTCATCGCCGTAAATACCCCCTGAAACGATCAGGGTATCTATTTCGGGATGATTGCTGAAATCGAAGTCCGGATTGATTTGGTATCCGCCTCGAGCGATAACCGTTTCTGTCGTTTTGCTAATCAGAAAGGTACGAAAAGGTGGATGTTCATTACAAATGCGAGATGCCGTTGAAAATACTTCAAAAGGACCGGAAAAATCGAGAACTTCGGCTTGGTTATAAATGTAGATTCCAATATTCATTGCTGATCTTCTCGACTCGATACTTAAGCGATTAATGTTGATACGATTGTGACATTTGTCTAAGAATTATCTGCGGACCAGTTATTGTTTACGATGGCCCACCGCTCGTGGTCTTTCCAGTCCTGGCCGCCAATCCGTAGGTAGCTCGGGGAAAATCCTTCTTTCTGAAACCCTGCTTTCGACACCAGCCTAATAGAAGCAAAATTGTCGGGTTGAATATTAGCTTCGATTCGATGCAGCTTAATATTGATAAAGGCTTCCTGGATCATAAGTTCTAGTCCTTGAGACATATACCCCTTTCCCTGAAAAGGATAAAAAGCCAAATATCCAAGATACGCCGATTGAAAGAGTCCTCGTACGACCTGAGAAATATTAAATAAACCGATGATCTCTTTGCTTGTTGTGAGGCAGGCAAGATACAAATGAGGTTGCAACAAATACTCCTCTAGATTACTCGGCGGAAAAGACCAGGGAGAAAGGTATTCAGCGCTTCGGTCGAATGCAGATTGCAGTTCTCTGGCATCTACGGCAGATGCTTTTCTTATAAAAACGTTCATCGTCATTTCTCTGATTGTTTTAGGGTTTCTATCGAAATGCAGTACTGCTTATGACCGTTACGTCATTCCAGTGCATAGTAGCAGGGTTGTTAATGTATCGGCGATAAGCACTGTATTGATCAATTTTGACGCTTCTAAAGTGCTTCAGTATTTCCGTTGATCACGTCCGCCCTTTTTCTAAAAGCCAGTATTTTTATTCGCCTACCAGTGCATCACATTTAGAAAACGCACCTTCTTCTAGGCCGAGTGTCGCAACTAGCTTGGGTAAGAGTTGAGACATTTTTTCAAAAAGCCCCCAAGGGGGATTGATGACAATCATCCCCGATGAGTTCATGCCGTGGCCGGAACGGTCGGGCGAAAGGCCTAACTCGTAGCGCTGGATGTCCCTAATACCGCTCGAAATAAATCTCCTCTCCAGTTCAATCACCTTCCTGCGATCAACCACCGGGTACCATAATAGATAGATTCCCGTGGAAAACTTTTTGTAGGCTGTTTGAATCGTATCAAAAACTGTCCGGTAGTCGGTCTTGATTTCATAAGAAGGATCAATTAATACCAATGCTCGGCGCGACAACGGTGGCAAGTGTGACAGCGCACCCTTAAGGCCATCCTGACACATGACTTTTACGCGTTTATGGCTACGAGTATTTTTTCTTAATAAGTCAAAATCCACGGGATGTAATTCGTAAAGCCAGGCGTTGTCTTTGGGGCGGATAAAATGCATCGCTATCAATGGGGAACCCGGATAAGCTCGCAGCACAGACGAGTGGTTTAGATTGTTAACTATGTCGAGATATTGCGACAGCTCCGGCCATTCTTTCGATTTTAGTTTACTGATACCGCTAATATGCTCTGCTAGTTTATTGGAATGCGCTGATTCGAGGTTAAAGAGTCCGGCGCCTGCATGGCTATCGATATAGTCGAAGGGCTTGTTCTTTTTCGTCAAATACTCCAGAGCTTCAACCAATACAATGTGTTTCAAAATATCGGCAAAATTTCCAGCATGGAACGAGTGACGGTAGCTTAGCAAAAGAAAACCCTATGTTGATTGAAGCGTAACAGTGACTAAGAGCTCAGATAATGTGGACATCATTCAGTGCAATTCTCGACCTTTGTTGATGCTACTATATAATTGCAGTAGATTTTTATCCATAGCAGCTTGGGAAAATCACCGCTGTTTGTTTTTGTTATGCGCGTAAGAGCTGGCAATAACCTTCTTTAGTGTGTCGAGGTCAACATCATCCAGCTTGTTAATATAAAGGCAGCCGCCCGGGCCGAATTTATGCTTGCCCAATTGCTTTAGCAATGCTTCTCCATTTTCAAATTTAGTCGTTAGGTAGAAGGCCAACGCTTGAGCCCTGGGTGAGAATCCAATCATACAGATCTCGCCATCCCGGCCGTCAGCATATTTGTAGTAGTTTTTGTCGAAGCCGATAATACTCGGCCCCCACATTCTCGCCGGTAAACCCGTGACTGCTTGCATAATGCCTAAAACAATTAGGCTATCGCTGCGCCTTCTTTTGCTCTTAACGCTACTGATAAAGTCATTTACGCTAGCGTTATTCTCTTTGGTTTTCACGGTCTATATCCTGCACCGATTGGAAACACCGAATCATTGCCCAGATTTTATCAACCTCGATTAGAGCGCTGCTCCCGTTGACTCATCGATATCTTCTATTTACATAATGAAAAGGGCTTTTCTAATAGATCGTATTCTTTAAGTGCTCTGGATAATTTTGGTCGTAAGCATCAGCGTCGAACTCAATGTTCCGGGAAGCCGAAAATACTTTGTTCATTTGCCCTGCTGTGGGTAATTCAGATCGATCAACATGGCTTGACTGGTCCCAAATTCTTGATCTGGCAATGGCTTTTTGGCATTGATAATAGACTTTTTCGACTTTGATAGACAAAACACTGCTAGCAGCTTTATCCTCAATTGAGAATGATTTACAAAGCTGTGGGTCGATTACGATTTCCGCTTTACCTCGAAGCCGGATGGTTTCACCGACGTTTGGTATCAAAAAGATAACGCCAACGTCCGGATTTTGTATTATATTTCTCAAGGAATCTAATCGGTTGTTTCCTCTTCGGTCGGGAATTTGTATGCAGTTGTCGTTTATGATTCTAACGAACCCGGCCGGATCTCCCCTTGGTGAACAGTCAAGGCCTTTGTCGCCGTAGGTGGCTAAAATGAGAAAGGGTGATTTTTCTATGAACTGCTTATAGTGATCGTTGATATGATCGGTTTCTTTCCACAGTGATCTGTCTACTGCTTCTCCGTAACGGGATTCTAATTCTTCGATAGTATTGATTTTTTTCATTGTCTTCTCTTTGCTTATCGATCGTAAGAAGCGGCGAAATCTACGTTTCGACAGAGGAAAATTATGAGCGATCATTCTTGAACTGTCATTCTTGACCAATGGCTTAGCGTCCTGTTTTAGGTTCGGCTCCTGTGTCGGCAAGAAACCAGCCCAGCAGCAGGAAAGTCAGCGCAGCTGTAAAGGCAATAATATTTCCATCAATACCCATAACGGCTGGTACACCGTCTTTATCGCTTAACGAGCCGCTGTACAGAGAAAGGGTTGCAGCGCTGAGCCAGAAACCACCATACACGCAGAGTCCCAATACTCCCGCGAAACGCACACCAAACGCTCTGTCGGTTTTGTGAAACCACAAGAAGTAGAGGGCTACCACAGAAATCAATGAATTTGTGCCTAGCAGCCATACCATGTGCATCCGAGAGTGCGGGGTCCAATCTTGATGAAAGACATGGGTCTCGGTTAAGTCGACGATGGGAGGAATGACTCCGTAGACCAGTGTGGCTATCGACATCAACAATAATCCCAGGCTATTGTGTTTCGCGATATTGTCCATCTATGACCCTATTCGAAAAGGATTTTTGCTGCGACGGCGAATCTGCGATTACCAGTTCCACTGGATACGTTTAGTCGTGTATAAGCTTCGCTGGATAGGTTTGGCCTGTTGCTCGCAACATTGGTTGTGATGTTGTTTGTAACATTCTTCGCAACACGGCTTGTACCGCCAAGCCGTTTATTGAAATTTGTCCGGATCGAGCTATGAGCCATTTATAGTGTTGGTTCTATCGCATCAATTACACGATCGCGGCCAATGCTACGATACCAAAAAGTATGACTAGTACGGTGATAAAGTACCAGTTGTCTTTCATTTTCCACCACGGTGTAGCGAGTAGCTTTTTCCTGGCGCGCTGATCTTTTTTCCTGCTCATCTCGTCTTACTCACAATATTGTCGGTTCCTGTGTGGTGAAAATAAGTCGTCCTTCGGCATCTGTTGATCGGTGGTTAGAGATGCCTTTTTTTAGTAAACTGTTCAATAGGTTAGAAGATAAATGAGTTTATGCAATAGCTAGCCTGAAGGTCAGCTATTATTCTTGGTTACCGCCTAAGTATTAGAAAACTGATAGTTGTTAGTCGTTTATTAGCGAAAGGGAATTACCAAAAACACTTGGAGGTCATACCTCCCTGGTTTTTTACGAAGAGGCTTCGTTTTGTAGTCCTTCTAGTTTTTCCTGAAGTTCAAACCATTGGTCTTCCTGTTGGTCTTTTTCTTGTTTTAGTTTTCCCTGATCTTGCAATAAAGTTTGCAATTTTTCTTTGTTTGATTCTTCATAAAGGTCACTTTCACCGAGTGCGCTTTCAATGGCCTGGATGGCATTGTCTATTTTTGCCATTTCTTGTTCGACTTTTTTTATAGCGTTATTGATGGGATTGAGCTTTTTACGCAACTCGGCCGACTGTTGGCGTTGTCCTTTTTTGGAATCTGCGTTTTCGGCTGCTCCGCTATTTTTCATTCCTTTGTCAGCTGATTTCCTCTGTTCCAATAACCAGCGGCTGTAGTCCTCGAGGTCACCATCAAAGACTTCTGCCTTGCCATGGGCGATTAATAGAAACTGATCGACAGTATTTCTTAATAAGTGACGATCGTGGGAAACGACGATTACCGCACCTTCAAAGCCTTGCAAGGCGACGGTAAGAGCGTGGCACATTTCCAAGTCCAGATGGTTAGTGGGCTCGTCCAGTAGTAACAAATTCGGTTTTTGCCATACAACGATTGCTAAGGCTAGTCGGGCCTTTTCGCCGCCAGAAAAATTGCGGATAGTTTCCAAAGCCATATCACCGTGAAAATTAAACCCACCCAGAAAGTTGCGAATCTCTTGTTCGCGTGCCGTTGGACTAAGGCGTTGCAAGTGTAATATCGGGCTGGCATTCAGGTCCAATGCTTCGAGTTGGTGTTGGCTAAAATAACCCATCTTCATGTTTTCGCCATGAGTCATTTCCCCAGACAATAACTCAACTTCTTGTGCCAGCGATTTTATCAAAGTCGACTTGCCTGCGCCGTTAGCGCCCAGCAAACCAATACGGCTGCCCGGATGTATGCTTAAATTGACATTGCTGGTGATGGTTGTGTCGCCATATCCCAAATTTGCATGGGAGAGGTTTAGAAGTGGGTCAGAAAATCGCCCCGGTTCGGGAAACTTAAAATTAAAGGGTGATTCGATATGCGCTGGCGCAATATCTTCCATGCGCTGCAGTTCTTTAAGTCGGCTTTGCGCTTGTTTAGCCTTGGTCGCTTGAGCGCGAAAGCGGGCGACAAAGGCATGTATTTCATTTTTTCGGCGCAGCTGTTTTTCGTAATTGATTTGTTGCTGAGCCAGCCTTTCAGCACGCTGTCTCTCAAATCCTGAATAGTTGCCCTTGTAGCTATTGAGCTTGTTGTGTTCAATGTGCACAACGCCGGAACAAACGCTGTCAATAAAGTCGCGGTCGTGAGAAATTAGTAACAGACTGCCTTCAAAGCGTTGTAGCCATTGTTCAAGCCACAGCTCTGCATCCAAATCCAGGTGGTTTGTCGGTTCGTCCAGCAGTAGTAAATCCGATGGACTCATTAGTGCCTGTGCCAAATTTAAGCGTATTCTCCAACCACCGGAAAAACTGTTAACCGGCTTATTAGCATCGGCAATGGTAAAACCTAATCCCTGCAGTAACTGTTCGGCTCTGACTCTAGCGTTATAACCGTCAATGGTGTCCAGCTGCTCATGAAGTAAGGCGAGCTGTTTGTGATCTTCCGTCTCTTCTGCTTTTACTATTCCCGCTTCAATATTTCTAAGAATGGCATCGCCATCTATGATGTAATCGAGCGCATTGCGATTGCTGGTACCCACTTCCTGTGCCATATGTGCGATGCGCCATTGGGCTGGGATACTGACAGTACCATCATCGGATTGCAGTTGGCCCAATAGAAGTTGGAACAGACTCGACTTGCCAGTGCCGTTTGCACCAATTAGAGCAACTTTTTGGCCGGGGTGGAATACCGCGCTCGCGTGTTCTAGGAGGAACTTGTTTCCTCGTTGTAAGCTAATTTCGTCTAGTTTAATCATGGTGGCGCATTATACTGAATATTACCGTTGTCGGTGAGATTTATGGGATTCTAGTTTTTACTTCAGTTGTCCAGATTGTAACAAGCAACTAAATCGACTAACTGTGGTTCACGCTCATAACGAAGGAGGCGCAATAATGGGAGAAAATCTGCTATGGAATTACTCGCTGGAGGTTTATCGTAAGCCAAATGTAGAAGCTGAGTTGTTGCAGCTTCAAGATCGGTTCGGTGCCGATGTTAATGTTTTGTTGTCCTGTCTATGGGTGGCATCCCAAGGGTTGGAGTTGGATGACAACGCCCTTAGCGAATTATTAAAGATTTCAGCAAGCTGTCAGGCACAGTGTATTATGCCTTTACGTTCTCTGAGACGAGGTTTGAAAGGGCTGGCGGGCGCCGAAGGGATTAGAGAAGAGGTAAAATCTCTAGAGTTAAAAGCTGAACAGTGGCAGCAGGACCTGTTTTATCAACAAATCAAAAAGTTGTCGTTGACCACTGGTGATGGTTCGACAACATTGTTTGCACTGCAAAATCTACAGTGTTATACCAACCATTTACAAGGTGTTGAGTGGGATGATTTGTCTGGCATTGTCAGCGATTTAGTTTCTTTTGCGTTTGTTGAAAACAATGGTTGAAAATTGGTCTGAGAGCATTGGGTCTGAAGCCATAATGGAAGTCGGGGAGAAACTAATCCCTCGATTACTGTATTCAATTGACAGTAGCTCTTGTTAATAAGACTTTCAGAAATTAAGCTTTAACTCTGGTTTTAATTCTTGCGATTGACGGTCAGTGATAAGGTGGCTGTACTAAAACTATCAGAGTAGATAGGTGTTCATTACATCGAATTACGGGATCATAGGATGAAAATTCAACATAAATTCATGCTTTTAATGTTAGTTATAATGGCGTTCGGTTTACCGATGTTGATGAAAGGCCCCGATGGAAAACCTATCATGACCGTTGGCGACTGGTTGCCCGATAAAGATTTTTTTGATAAATCGGTATCGAAAATAAAGTCGGTGAGTAAAGATGTCGTAGAAACAGCGACCGCAAATGACGGCGAAACCAAACAAGGGCCGCTTGCGACAGAAGATAGCCCTACCGTACTGGCTTCGTCGTCCGGGAAAATGTACAAATGGCAAGATGACAAAGGCCGTTGGCACTTTTCCAATGAAAAACCCCAAGTTAAAACACAAGTCCATGTAGAGGACTTGCCTGAAGTAAAAAACCTGCTGCCCGCCCCTGTTGCTAGACAGGGAAGTAGTAGTACTATAGCAGCCCCTTCCAGCAATCCGTTGCGCGGAGGTTTGCCCGGCGGCGGATTGTCAATTTCGATGGATCAAGCCGGGAAGATGTTGGAGCAAGTTGAAAAGATTACCAAGGATGCTGAACAAAGAAAGGCTTTAATGGATCAATAACTGCCAGCTATGGTATTTCACAAAATAGATATAATGTATAAACCTTTAAGGAAACCAGATGAAAAGTAAACTATTGATAGCTGTTGCCATGGGCACAGTATTGGTTGGATGTAATCAAGAATCTGCAGTGAGTGGTGAGAAGGAAGTGGCAACACCCGCAATGACGTTGGATAGTGAAGAAAAACGTATTAGTTACGGAATGGGTATTGGTCTGGGACAGCGTATCAAACAAGAGCCTTTTGGTATTGATGTCGACGCCTTTTCCAAGGGTGTTCGCGATGCGGTCGATGGTACTGAGCCGTTAATGAGCCAAGAAGAAATAATGAAAGAAATGCAAAACTTCCAGCAGAAGCAACAAGCCGCCGCAAAGGAAGAGAGCGATAAAGTGGCGGAAACCAACAAAACAGAAGGTCTCGCTTTCTTAGAAAAAAATGCAACAGCGGAAGGTGTGTCGACCACAGACAGTGGTTTGCAATATAAAGTTCTTACAGAGGGAACGGGTGCAAAGCCAGGCCTTAACGATACAGTAGAAGTTAACTACGCCGGTACACTAATTGACGGAACTGAATTTGATAGTTCTTATAAGCGTGGCCAGTCGGTGAGTTTTCCGGTAACCGGCGTTATTCCTGGTTGGACTGAAGCCCTGCAGCTAATGCCTGTTGGTTCAAAGTGGCAGCTCGCAATTCCGTCTGAGTTGGCTTACGGCCCTGGCGGTACCGGTGGCGGTCCGATAGGCCCCAACGCGACATTGCTTTTTGATGTAGAGTTAATTGCGATCAAACAAGCGGGTGCTGAATAAGCTTATCGAAGATCAAAATCGGCGTTTTTCTTTATAGCTATTTTTCGCTATAACTATGTTTGCCAAGAAAAACAATGTAAAAAAGGCCGCTAATAGCGGCCTTTTTTACAAGTGTATTGTCACGGCACGTCAGGGGCATCCGGTCAGCTATCGCCGCTGCACTCGCCTAATGCTTCAAACGGTGGGTAAAACCGTTTGAAGCTATGGCGTAATAAACGTTTTTCTTTTCACTAAAGCTCAGCGCTACCACGGCAGCGCTAGTCGGTTTCCATGGGTCACGCTTGGGTAATTCCCAGCTAGCTATTTTGCTTAAGGTTTTTGTATCCCAGAGTTGCACTAATCGAGACGCATTTCCTGTGAGCAGCCGTTTGCCGTCTGCTGAAAATTCAGCGCTGGTGAAAGCTTGGCCGCGCTTTAGGGCACTGGCCTGTAAAGGTAGGTCTCCAATCGCTTTTCCCGTTTCGATATCCCAGAGCATGGCTTTATCATATTTGGCAACACTGAAGGCTTTCTTACCGTCCGGGGTAATGGCAACGGTTACAACTTCACCATCATGTTTCCAGTTAAATAACGCTTCACCCGTATTCATATCCCATAGGCGTGCTGTTTGGTCTTCTGAGCCGGTAATCGCTAACTGACCGTCCGCACTTAATGCGACGCTACGTACACGATCTGTATGGTAAAACGTGCGTTCTATACCTCCACGTTTAACATCAAATAATACCGCACTGTAATCTTCAAGACCTAATAATGCGTAATTTCCGTTAGGAGTAAGATCAATAGACATCACTTCGTTTGGGGCTGTCCAAAAAGTGATAGCCGCGCCACTAGTGGTATCCCACAGGACCATTGTTTGGTGATCTGCGGTTAAAGCAAATGAGCCTTCCGGAGAAAAGCCGCTGGCAATAATATTCGTGTATTGGCCTTGTTGATGGTTCCAGTCAAACTTGCGCTCCCCATTTTTCACCGTCCACATACTGCCGCCGTGATGAATAGAGCCTACTACGCTGAACTGTCCGTCATTGGAAAGAGCAGCACTGTAAACGCCTTTGACTGCGGACTCCCAGCTTTTGTCAGGTTTTGATGCGTTTTCACAAGCAGTAAGCAAGCTGACGATTATTATCGGTATGATTATTTTACGAAAAAGAACATTCAATAGGCCGAAAGTGAGCCGCGGCTCCTCTTGTGTAGGGTAACGGTAGAGCGATGATGGGCGAAGAAAAACTGAGCAGGATGAGCTTGTCATAAATAGTCAGCTGTTAGCGATTCTTACAGAACCCGGTTATCGTTTAATCGAATCGATAAATCTAAAGTTTGTTGTAGATTTTTGGCTTATGCTGTCGATAGTTAGAAATTCACGCTACTTGCGCGCGATGTGCTTCGTGCAAAATCTCAATGAGTTGGTCTTCCAGTTCAAAACGGGACTCAAGGATTTCTCCCAGTTTTGAAAGATTATTTGATAGAGACGTTAAGTCGCCTTCGCCGCCGGCGTATTTGTCATTAAAATCCATCGAAGCTTCAGTGCTCGCTGTAATTTGTGGCAATAAGGTTTTGGCTAACTCGGCACCGCCGTCTTTAAATTCTTCGGCTTCCCGCAGTAGTTGGTAATAAACTTCAAAATGCCCCGAAGAGACATAATCGACCAGCAATTGACAAAATTGCTGCAGGCTTTCTTTTGCTTCTGGAGAGTTGACATCTGTATCTAAAACGCCGCTGGCTTCACAAAACTGAACGAGCATGGATTGCCTAGTTAAACGCCATCGCTCAATTAATTCGTCCACGCCATTCCAGCGTTCCGCGATACTGCATTGGTCTAACATTGTGGATTCCCCATTTTTTAGTCGGCTTTATAACGTTAACTATTTTGCTTTATGTCCGACTGATAGAATTTTGTTGTTCAGGCTGCTTTAACGCTGAACTTAACAGGCAATATAAGTGAGCTTAGGAGCGAGAGCAAGCTGTAAGTTGTGAAAATTGACAATGGATCAATAATTACTGTCAATTATTGATCGTATCCATTTTAATTACTGACTAGTTTGACGTCGCTGCCGGTCTTATTGTTTGCCATACGCTGACGGCCAAAAGACCGGCGAAACAAGCTAAAGACCATTCCGGCATACTAAAACCGAGAAAACTCCATAGAACTTCTGCACAATTTCCATCACCGGTCACCAGCGTGCGCAAGGTGTCGCTAAGGGGAAACGTTTCCAGCATATATTGCAAGCTGGGGCCGCATGCGGGGACTTGGTCTGGTGGCAAATGCTGCAGCCAAACTTGGCGGCCAGAGCTCGCAATGCCACCACACGCGCCGATCAGAGTTAAGCTGCCATAGAGTTTAAAGCGTTGATGGAAAATGCCGATAAAGGCAAATAAGCCAATGAGGCAATAGAAAAAACGTTGCGTCATGCAAAGTGGGCACGGCTCAAGGCCGTCGACATATTGTGTGTAAAGACCATAACCCATCAGTCCGATAATGGCGAGGAGCATAAGAAGGTTCGTCTGGCGGGCGTTTGGTACATTTGTCATAGTTTGGTTTCTTGGTTTATTCTTATTATATTCGATCGAGTGTGTTGATGAGAGAGTCTTTAAGTCCGTTAATTGTTGACTGAAGTGCCTACTTGGCGTCAGAGTAGACTAAAATTGTGAATTGTTAAATAATTTTATTGTTGAACTTAAGTGGAGTTTATATGGGCGTTTTGAGCAGGTTTTTATTGGTTTTGATATTGCTGCTTAGTATTCAGCCTGTTTTTGCGCAGGACGAAGAGGCAGAAGAAGGAGAGGGGGTTCCCAAAGCCAGTATCTATATGGATTTGAAACCAGCGTTTGTCGTAAATTATGGCGGTGTTGGCAAGTTACGGTACTTAAAAACCAATATTACTCTACGACTCGAATCTCAGGGGAATGCCAGTATTCGTCGGCATATGCCCTATATTCGTCACACGCTGGTCATGTTGTTGACTAAGTCGACGGATGACGATATGTCTTCAATGGAGGGGAAAGAGTTGCTCAGACAAAAGGCGCTGGATGCGATTCGAGATTTGTTAGTGGAGGAAGAGGGAGAGCACTTTGTTAAAGACCTACTTTTTAGCTCTTTTATTCTTCAGCAGTAGTTGCTGAGGCAGTGATGGTTTTTTTGAGTTTAGAGTCATAGCTCGACAAAAGATGTCGTTGCTGAGATACATGTTCTTGTAATTGTTGGTAAAACTCAAAAAAAGTTTCCTCTAACAGGTCATAATGGGTGCGAAGTTCAGCTGCGGCGGTATTCAATGGATTGACGCCTTTTAAGCGCAGGCCAATATTTTTGAGCGCTGAATTGACTGTGCTCCATTCCCTATATTTCGCAAAAACATGGTTGCGGTCCAGGATATCCGCCATTTTTTGTGCTCGTTCCGACAGCTGCGGATTATTTCTGAGTAGTTGAAATACTTCCTCGTTAAAATCAGCTAGTGGCTGCGGGTGAAATATTGGCCAATGCTTGCTAAGAAAATGATCAAACACCACGTCTGTCATAATTCCTGCGTAACGTCGGTAAGTGGGGTCAAATTGTTGATGGCAGCTGCGCAATAACTTGTGTTGATCGGTATAGGAGTCGATTTTCCGATGCAGCATTATCCCTTGTTCGACCGGCTGAACAAGGTCGCCATTTAAAGGTCCCTTAATAAAATCTCCGAGTAAGGCACCAACGATTAGCTCATCTTTGCCATAAGCCAAATGAAAATGTGCCAAATAATTCACAATGAAGGATCTTCGATTACAAGTTCTCGTATTGTTGGTGATAGTTTGTCAGGAATTCTGCAAAACCTTCGGTATCGCTCTCTTCGATAGACTTTTGTTTTTGTTCAGATTGTTCTTGATGCTTTTTGAAACTGTCCTGTTGCGATTCATCTAAGGGTCGATTGCGAAAGTTGTCGCCATGTTTTCTTGAAAGGTCGATAGCAAACCCGAAAAACGGAGTTTCTTGTTGCTGCATGTCCGCAAGTATCTTGGCGGACGGTGTTAATTCGGGGTCAACTATTTTTTTACGCTGTTCTGAGCAAACGCGCTGATAGTTGTCGCCGCCATGAGCTGAATCGAGCAGTTGTGCTATTTTATCGACATCGTCGAGAATTTCGTTACCCCAATCTTGCAGCTTTCGGTCACCTGATGGGGTGCTCAGTACTAGGTCCGGGTCGCGTCCCTGGTTGACGACGTTACGTTGATTGGCATTAATGCGTTGGCGGTCACTATCGTCGCACAGCGGGCTGCGCTTAAACAAACAGTAGATTAAGAAGCAATCCAAAAAGCGTATTTGGTCTTCATCTATGCCCAGCGGTAAATAGGGGTTTACGTCAATACAGCGAACCTCAATGTACTCTACACCGTCGTTTTTTAGTGCCGCAAGCGGGATTTCTCCGGATGCTGTCACTCGTTTGGGGCGTATGGGGCTGTAGAATTCGTTTTCTATTTGCAAAAGAGCCGTTGAAAGTTGTTGAAACTCGCCGTTGTTTTGAAGGCCTATTTTCTCGTAGTCCGGGTGGTTATTGGTGATAGCACACTGCAAGGTATCGATGTAATTGTCCAGACTGTTGTAACAGATGTTAAGGTTTTCCTGAGCATTGCTTTGATAGCCCAAACCTCCCATTCTCAGGGAAGTTCCTTTCGGAAGATGGAAGCTGCCTTTATCAAAACGTTCCAGTTCATGATCACGGCCCTTTATAAAGCTCTCACACACCGCCGGTGAAGCTCCATAGAGATAAATTAGAAGCCATGAGCTGCGTCGAAAATTACGAATCTGCTTAAAATACGAGTCGGTTTTATAATCTTGAAGAGGTCGCTTGTCATAATCCTGTGTTTGCAGTACCTGCCACATTGCATCGGGAAGCGAAAAATTGTAATGAATGCCGGCAATAGTTTGCATGAGCCGGCCATAGCGATGACCCAAACCTTTTCGGTAGGTCGTTTTCATTTGCGCGACATTCGATTTTCCGTACTGTGCCACTGGGATACTCTCTTCATCGGCCACAACACAGGGCATGCTGGCACTCCAGAGTTCCTCGTTTCCTAAATGGGGGTAAATGGCTCTATGGACTTTGTCCAGGCAGTCGATTGTTTCCTCTATACTGTTGGATACGGGCGTTATCAATTCCAATAAAGCTTCAGAAAAATCAGTGGTAATATAGGGATGTGTCAGTGCTGAACCCAGTTCTTTCGGGTGGGGAGTCTGGGCCAGTCTACCTTCAGGATTGATGCGCAGACACTCTCTTTCGATACCCCGTTGTAGCAGCGTTAGCAGCGATTGGTTTGATTGGCCTTGAGTTTCAGCAGATTTTTTCGCAAAAAGGTTTAGACGTTCAGTAAATTGATCAGGCAAAATAATTACTCCAGACGAGCCCTGTCACGGCGTTAAAACTAATAGCATAATGTGGGCAGTTTAATCGCGGTGTAGATTTGGTACAAGTGCAGACAATCATCGACAGACAATTTCGTTGACAAACTATTTACTGAGAGTGGAATTAGGACACGTTATGACAGAAACGAAAAAGCAGCAATTGGAGATTCTAGACTATTGGTTTGCGGCTATTGGTGACGGTTTCGATGTGCGTGAACAGCACAAAATTTGGTATGGTGGGAAAAAAGCAACCGACGACTATATCCGGCAACATTACACGGTTCAAATTGAGCAAGCAATTTCCGGCAAACTGGCGCACTGGAGCGATACATCGACCGGGGCGCTGGCGTTGGTCTTGTTGCTGGACCAATTTACGCGCAATATCTTTAGAGGCACGGAGAAGGCATTTACCGGTGATTCACAAGCACTGGCCGTTGTGAAAAAGAGTATTTCAGACGGTCTCGATACCGAACTTTCGATTGTTCAGAGGAGTTTCTTTTATATGCCAGTGGAACACTCAGAGAGATTACAGGATCAGGATCTTTGCATAAAGTTGTTTGAGAAGTTACTGCAAGAAACTCCAGTCGAAGGTAAGTCAGTTGTTGAATCTAGCCTGAATTTTGCGCATAAACACCAAACGATTATTCAGCAGTTTGGTCGTTTTCCCCATAGGAATGAACTTTTAAACCGAGTCTCGACCGCGGAAGAGCAGGCTTTTCTTGCCGGTGGAGGTGCTCGATTCGGGCAATAGTGAATAGTTGCGTGTATCGAAAGTAGCCTACGGCCGATTTCTTTAACGTATATCTTGCTGATATTGCATGTTATTTATCTCTTGATCTTCAGTCGACGGGAGTGAGATTGCATAAACGTGTATCAATTCAGAATACCTGAGTAAATTGCACTGAAGAGGCTATGCTTATAGGTACACAGCTTGTCGATGTGAGCGGCTGTATTATTGTTGCCATTGCTAATCAATTCGAATTTTCGCTAGAGGCTAGTATCAATGTATTTATATGGCGATTTTTTATCGCTGTCTTGTTATTTTGGCGTCTTAACCAATAATTAATGAAAGAGAAGATATCAGGGGAACAGAATGGAATTTGAAGATTACTTAAAGATTTTGTCATCTAAGGATGGCTCTGATCTCTATTTGAGTACGGGTGCACCGCCTTGCGCAAAATTTCAGGGCGCGCTCAAACCCCTTGAAAAGGTAGCAATGGCGCCGGGAACGATAAAAGAGATTGCTTATAATTTGATGGACTCCAAGCAGCGCGACGAGTTTGAGGAAGAGTTGGAAATGAACCTTGCCTACTCGATTCCGGAAGTTGGCCGATTTCGAGTCAATATTTTCAAGCAACGTAATGAAATCTCCATTGTTGCTCGCAATATTAAAGTAGATATACCGAAATTTGATGATCTAAATCTTCCGGTTATTCTTAAACAAGTGATCACGGAAAAGCGTGGTTTGGTATTGTTTGTCGGTGCGACGGGATCGGGTAAATCAACCTCCTTGGCCGCACTTATCGATCATCGAAATAGCACCTCAGCCGGCCATATCATAACAATAGAAGATCCTGTCGAGTTTGTGCATCGCCACAAAAAATCGGTGGTAAACCAGCGTGAAGTTGGCGTCGATACCCGAAGTTTTCATAATGCCCTAAAAAACACTTTAAGGCAGGCTCCCGACGTTATATTAATTGGCGAAGTGCGAGAGAGAGAAACGATGGAGCACTGCCTGGCTTTCGCTGAAACAGGTCACTTGGCTATCTCGACCCTGCATGCTAATAATGCCAATCAAGCACTGGATAGAATCATTAATTTCTTTCCTGAAGAACGACGTCAACAGTTACTGATGGACCTATCGACGTCGATGAAAGCGATTATTTCACAGCGGCTGATCCCGACCGTTGATGGTAAACGGGTAGCTGCGGTAGAGATATTGTTGGGTACTGCAACGATTCAAAAGAAGATCCTCGATGGTGCGATGGAAGAAATTAAAGAAATCATGGAGAAGTCTGAAAACCTGGGAATGCAAACCTTCGATTCGGCTATATTCAAGCTATACAAGGAGGGAAAAATTAGCTTGGACGATGCAATTCGGAACGCGGATTCAGCTAATAATCTGCGATTAAAAATCAAATTAAGTAACAAAGATGCCCCCGATACTGCTGAGGATTCAGCGGAGTCGGATGCCTTTAGTTTCAGTTTGGAAAAAATTTCAGAGGAAGTTGAGGACGATGAGCCGGTCAATCCTTTTGCGCCAAAAAATTGAAAGCTGCGTACGGTATTTTTGAATCGGTCAATCAGGTTGCATCGAAAAAATGAATCACTAAAAATGCTTTTGGCCTGAAGCTACTCGGCGCAATCTTATGGAAATGCGACCATCAGTGTTTTTTAAAGAATGTCGGCGATTAGATTTTTCCACCCACTGATATCTGTGTTTTCGGCATCGTATAAGGCAAAGCCAATATTATAATGATCTTCCTCTTTTTCGACCCACCTAACTTCGCCGACGAGGTAAAGTTCTTTTTCTCCAGGCTTCATATCAGCGCAAACGCGCAAAATGCTGCCAGTCGGCACTTCTGCGTCCATCTGTAATTGGATGCCGTTTGCCGATATGTCAAGACTGTTGCAAATGATTACGCGCGTGTCGCTGCTATCATCGTTTTCCTGCGAGTAAATTTCGACATAAAAGGTTGTTTCTTCGCTAACACGCATTTCGCTGCGTTTGTCGCTCGAATCGGTCATAGCTTTTTCCTCTCTCGCAAGTTGTTAACAACTTTTTCCAGAGCACCTTCAAAATTACTTCCTGGTTCAAGAATTTTGACTGATTTGACCTCTAACATTTCAGCCAATTCATCTCGCTTTACCATGTGTTTTTTTACACCGGACCTGTCGACGAAAATATAATGTTGAGAAGTTTGAATAATGGCAGCGAGTTTACAGCGGCTAACTTCTTTATCGTCTTCGTAAAACGCAACCTTGCCGCCAATATTTAAATCAGAAACCTGAAATGTTTTGTTCGGTCGTAGTACTGGTTGTAGTACTGGTTGTAGCACCGGTTGGTCGCTGGTGTTTATTGATGTTGGTTCGGTAGTTTCTTTCGGGCTGACATCTGCGATTTCCTGCAAAGGGGCGGGAACCGGTTGTGGGTTTACCGCCGTTTTTTGTTTCTTCTTCAACTTGGCTTGTTTTAAGGCGACCGCCTCCATGAGTGCCTTCTTTCTGGCTTCTTCACGGGAGCGTTGCTGTTGCAAGATAATTTCTTTTTCGATGGCATCATCGTCTTCAGATTGCCTGACGTTACTTTTATATCTTTCGAATAGAACAGACAGAATTTTTTCGCCGGTAGCTGTCAGTGGGTCTCGAATATCGATCGGTTTAACGATTTTCGATGAAAGAAGGTAGGCAAAATCTTCGAAACTTGTGTGGCTCACTTTAATGCCCAAAAAGTTAGTGAAGAGCAGTTGTTTAACGTGGGATATCTTCACACACAGCTTGATTTTTTTGTCGCCGCTATCGGCGTGATGAATAAACCATTGGCCCTCGTTAAACGAAGAGACTTTATCGAGTAGAGTTTTGCTGATCGTGGCGGTAGAGCTGATTAGTGGGTCGGTATTATCGATGAGTTCAAAAGCCTGGTAGACCAATGGTTCAGACTTCAATATTTTTAGGTGTTCCTGCTCGATTAATGCTAATTCCTGATCGATGTTGTCACTGTGGTGCAGTCCTATAGTTGCCTCTCGAAGTCGTTCCGAAATTTCAGAAATGGAATTGACGACATGCTGCTTTCTTTCGAGGTCTTCTGCGTCTACGGGTTGAAAACTCCAGATTAACGTTTCTGTTAAGCGAGTTATGCTATTCCACTCTTCGCTTTCTTTCCCTTTATTGATGATCAAAAGTCGCATTGATTCGCGCCACGGTCCCTGTAGGAAAGAGGCAATTGTGAATGGCAGTTTTTTACCTGCCATATGCTGATTGAGTGTTCTGGCGCTGAATTGATGAGCATGTTTTGCGTGGAGAGTTCCGATTTCTACGTCACGCAAGCGAGATTCAAGTTTGAGAATACGTTTTTGGTCTTTTTCAAAAAAGTTCCGCAGCAACGGCAAGGCTTGTCGCAAATCATTTTTGTCAGCTATCGAAGCGTCGATTGCTGCTGTCAATTGACCGAGGAACCTCTCTGCCGATCTTCCGTGTTCTGGTTGCCAGCCAATCGCATATCTATATATCAGCTTAAACACGGTGTTTAGTTCTTCTTGTTTCCAGGGTAGATCTTCTTTTAAAAACGCAATAGCGATGGCGGGTTTCAGGCGTTGTAGTTGCAGGTTTATTGCGGGGTCCAGCTTGCTGTTTCTGACATAATTATTAAACAATTGATCGACAAAAGTGAGGGCGCTATAGCAGTCTGCATCGAGAGTTTCAATAGACTCCATATGTGAATTCACAGCATTAACTAAGGTCTCAGTATTTGCTAATTCTCGTTGACTGAGTATTGCTAATAATTGCTGTTTTCCGATTTTTTGAAAGTTATTGGCATTGGAAAACGGGTAGCTGTGTTTCAACAGCGATTGGCATTGACTCCATTCCCCTGCGAGCAGCGAGTTAATATCAATTAAAGTTTTCGGCGAATCACTCATAAATTAGGATTGAATTTTCTGAAAAAGCAGGACAAACAAGGTAACCCACAGTAATGCTAACACCACCAGTCGCCACTTTTTATTGCCATTGCTGTCGGCATCGTTTTTGGCGACTTGCCCACCGGCAATGTTAAAAGATCCGCATGCGGGACATTTTCCATTGAGGAAAGCACCTTTACGTTTAAAACTGCAGTCTCGGCATTGATAGGCCATAGTGTCTACCGACGTGGGTTATTAGACTATTCGCCACGATTTTAGAGGGGAAGAATCAGGGCTGTTAGCACACACTACATAATGCCAAATATAGAACTTGGCAACAAGTATTGACTAAGAATTGAGTTATTGTGTTAAATGCGTGTTTTTGGAGAACAATTCTCCACTGCCTGCACCGCAGGCGATAATAGTCCTTAATGCTTCGTCCACCTTTATGTCAGGCAGTATGTTTACTTGTTCCGGAGGTACATGATAGATCATACCCGACGTAGGGTTCGGTCCGGTGGGGATGAAAACAGTATACCAATCGTTATTGTGACGGCTGGTAACAATACCCGTGACTTCAGTGTCAACGTCAAGGCCAAATAGTTTGATTCTCGCGACTTGTCCCTTTTGAAAGGGGGATTCAGTTGAGCCTCCAAAAAACTGATGGACAATGTCCCTGACTAAATTATATCCCGGGGCCAATTTTGCCAGTGAACTATCAAATCGGGCGTGAAGCCATTTCCCGGCTCCCGTTGTCACGATGTTTCCGATTATAAAACAACCGATTAGGATCAATAGTATAACCAGAATGTCGACGGCAAAGTCGGGAGCGCTGGTTCGCTCGGCGATAGGATTTGCAAGCGGTTGGATAAGCTCTGCCACAGAATAAAAAGCCCAGCGAAAAGCAAAAAAAAGAATGACTACTGGAGACGCCACTAACAGCCCACCGATGATGGATTTTTTTATAAAATTACTGAGCTTATCCATTAATTTGTTCTCGTAAATTGTTAGCGGTTTTCTTTAGTTTCAGAAGATATTATCACCAATGCGACCAATAATGAGTCGGTTTGCTGCCGGATTCTACATTTCTTTTAGTATTAGAAAGGTATTCAAGAACCCCAAAAGCCCTGTGTACTATTGATTATCAGTTAGCCGGCCTCCGAGAAGGCCAGAGAACATAGGAAGAAGGGGGAAGTGACCCGGTTGGAGTATGTGTATTAGTAACCGGACTCAAATATTAGCGCATCAGTTTCAGCAGTTGATCAATAACTCGCTCAAGCTGGTTGAGAGACTGGCATTCGCTAACGAAATGACAGGCGCTCTGGTATCGTATCATTTCTGAGTCTCCAACATGCCACTGACTGCGTCTTTCCGGGTTAAGCCATATGACTGTTTTTGCCTGTTGATAGATTTGCTGTAATATTTCCAGACGGGGCTCCGCCATATTTGTGCGACCGTCACCGAGAATAATAACAGTGGTTTGTGTGTTTATGTCGGCAAGGCACAAACGACTAAAATCTTCGAGTGATTGACCGTAATCACTACTACCCTGGCCGCATTTTTTTAATGCACGGTCGATAGCTTCTGCAGCATCATAACGTTCAAACAAATCTGTGACTTCATCGGACTGGTTCGAAAAACAGAAGCTACGAATACTGGGTAATACATCGGAGAGACTATATAAAAACAGCAGCAAAAATTTTGAGTAGGCTGAGACAGACCCGCTGACATCGCAAAGAGCGATGACCTTTGATTTCTTTTTAGGCGATTTTCGCCAATAGGTATCGAACAAAATACCATCGTTTTGGATGTTTTTTCTAAGCGTTTTCCCAATGTCCAGGCGACCGCGTTTTTGTGTGGCGAGTGACCGGGAGTGTTTCGTAATCAGTTTCTTCGCTAGCTTTCTTACCAATTCCTTCAGGTCTGAGAAATGTTGTTTGTCCAATGTAGACAGTTGCGTATTGCGCAGAGCCGCTTCCTGAATCTTTCGGCCATCGGCGTTTGCGGTTAATAAAAACTGTTCGTCGACATATTGTTTGGCGAGGCCGTGCAGCTGTTGTTTCTTGTTGCGTATCACTTCAACCAAGTAGTCAGCGGTTGGAGAAGAGATGTCTTTGAGCTTTTTAATCCCTTCATCAAGTTCTTCAACGCCAACGGCGTGTAACAATGCCCGAGTGTATTGGCCGGTTTGAGTAAAAAAGCGTAAATTATCAGTATTAAGTGTGGCCGCGGCTTTAGCTACCTCCGCGCTGAGCAGGCTATTATTGTCACCTATTGCCGCTTGTACCAGCGGTGAGTTCACCGCTTCCTGTAACTCGGCGCTTGCAGCAATTTCTGCGTCGATATCCAGATTTTTGCCGTCGTTTTCGCCGCCTTCTCCGTCATTATTCTGGCTATCTTTCGTTTCGTTCTTGGCGTCGTCTTCAAGAGTTGTCAGGCGTTCTCCGCCAAAAAACATTTCAAAGCAACGATAAAAAATGGTTTTTTCCGACTGCGTCTTAGCTAGCGTGTTGGATAGTGCGTATTTAAGGTGCTGGCGATCATCATAGCCAATGAGTGCAAGTACCCGCATGGCGTCAAGGCTTTCGGAGGTAGAAACCCTGACGTCATGGTCTCGTAAAGTGCTAATAAAATTAACCAGTTTCGATTGCATGGATTAATCCGTCTTTTTTTGACCAGAGTGCTACAAGCGCTACTAGTTGTCTATGCCCGATAATAGAGTTCGTATCTCGCGATTTGCCGTTTCGATGTCGTCCTCAAATTTTAAAATTACGTTGAGTGTTTTTTCGACAACATCTTTGTCGAGTTTATCGGCATGCAGCAAAACAAGAGAGCGGGCCCAGTCGATGGTTTCGCTGACCGCGGGTGCTTTTTTCAAGTCTAGCTCTCTGACTTCCTGTATAAAGTTAACCAGCTGGTGTCGTAGGTGTTCCGACGCTTCCGGCACTCTCGTTTTGATAATCTCATTTTCCAGATCTCGAGTTGGAAATGGAATATACAGATGCAGACAACGACGTTTGAGCGCGTCACTAATGTCGCGAGTATTGTTACTGGTCAAGATAACAAGCGGTTTATGTTTGGCTTTTACTGTGCCAATTTCAGGGACAGAGACTTGAAAATCAGATAAGATTTCCAGTAGCAGGGACTCAAACTCAAAATCTGCTTTATCGATTTCGTCAATCAAAAGAACTGAGCCATTTTCCTCGCGCATTGCCTTTAGTAGCGGGCGAGGCTCAAGAAACTCTTCTGAATAAAATATATCGCCAAATTGATGAAGGCGTTCAATGGATTCTGCCAAGCCTTTCGCGCCTTTTAGAATATCCCCTAGTTGTTCTTTTAAAACCTGGGTATAGAGTAATTGTTTGCCATATTTCCACTCGTACAGGGCTTTCGCTTCATCCAGGCCTTCATAACACTGTAACCGCACAAGCGGCAGTGCGAGATATTCGGCAGCGGTTTTAGCCAGCTCTGTTTTTCCGACACCCGGCGGACCCTCAACAAGAATGGGTTTATTCAATTGATAGGCAAGGTAAACCGCGGTCGCGATCGGGTCGCTGGCTATATATCCTAGCTTGCCGAAGCCGTTTAGGATGGTTTCTGTACTGTCCATTAATGCTTGAGTCATTGGTCTCGTCACAGGTAATTAGTTAGATAATATATGCGAACGCAGCGTAACAACCCGCTATTTTTTCCGAAGGTCGTTGCGCTGCGCTAACCGTGAAAGTGGCCGGAGTGTAACATGAAAAGCGTTGTTTTTAATTGGAAATCATCATTTTCGGTGGGCTAGGTCGTTAATGTGACTTAAATGTAATGGGGTAAAGTGGTTAAATGGCGCCGACTATTTGTCAGATTTTACTCTTTGTTTCTGAGAAATTTATGCTCACAAAACCCTTTGCAATTGATTCCTTTCCCAGGGGTTGCGGCTGTACTTAGCCTCCGGTCATGTTCATGAATCGCACGATTTGAGGTTCACCGTCCAAATCAAAATGATGCTTTTCAGGCTTGATTTCCATCGACTCAATGATGGCGTTTCGAAGGGCATCCAGATCTCCGGGGTGCTGGCGAATAATCGCCTTCAGGTCTACGGAATGCTCATTTCCCAGGCATAACAATAATAGGCCGTCGACCGTAACGCGGACGCGATTACATAAGTGACAGAAATTGTGGCTGTGGGGAGAGATAAATCCGACTCGCGACGGGCTGTTGGCCATCCTGTGGTATTTTGACGGACCGCCGGTGTCATCATCGACGGCAGTCAGTGAATAACGCTCTTCAATAACCGCTTTTACTTCATCGCTGGAACAAAAGCTTAGGGCGCGGTTATGTTCATCTATTAGTCCCAGCGGCATTTCTTCGATAAATGAGATGTCGATTTGTTTGCTGCGTGCAAAGTCTACTAAATCGAGAATTTCATCTTCGTTGCGACCCTTAAGGATAACCGTATTGAGCTTGATATTGGTGAGACCAGCGTCGATGGCACTGTCGATACCTGTCAAAACCTGTTGTAAATTGCCAGTGCGGGTAATCTTTTTGAAACGCGCTTCGTTCAGGCTATCGAGGCTCACATTAATGCGTTTGACGCCGCTTTCTAACAAATGTCCTGCATATTTTTTTAGCTGAGACCCGTTGGTGGTCAGCGTTAATTCTCTGAGGCCGTCCAGTTGTCCAATATTTTTTACCAGGGATGATATGTTGTGGCGAACGAGTGGTTCTCCGCCGGTCAGTCTAATTTTATGGACGCCTAAGCTGACAAAGGCCTTGGCTATCTGTTCGAGTTCTTCGAGACTGAGAATGTCGGCGCGAGGTAAAAAAGTCATTTCCTCGGCCATACAATATACGCAACGAAAGTCGCAACGGTCGGTCACTGAAAGACGGACGTACGTGACTTGCCGGCCGAATTTATCGACAAGTATATTGGGTGTTTCTGTAGTGGCGGTCTTATATGTCATCCGTCGATTATACCGGTACTTAGTTTAAATTGGGTTAACTATTTTCTATTGCGCTGTGAGATGTTTGAGATTACCACGCGCGGGGCCTAGATTCGGGATTCCTGATTGGAAAGGGTAGGGTTGGAAAGAGTAGGGTTGGAAAGGGTCAGATTGAACACGGCGGGAGTTGATAACGAAGGCATAGGATAACAGCAAGGTTATTCGGGCGAGTGAAGTGAAAGAATTTCGTATAGTTCGGAGGGGGTTTATCGCTTTTTCCGAAAGCGTTTGCCCAGGACGACGCTAAAGTTTTCTTTGTGTGTGTCGATGCAATAAGTGGTAGTATCGGTAAGATAATACTGCAAGTTATTGAATATACAGCTATTCTTAACTAAGTACGTGTTTCGTGGTGTGGAAGGAGTGTTTGATGAGTCGGTCGCAGCAAAATAAGGGTACAGGGTTAATCTCGCGATTATTTGGTGCGGAAAAACAGGCCGTTTTAGAGGACGATGTTATACAGCCTGAAATTTTGGTTCGTCTTCACGAATTATGTTCAAAACATACTTTCGTTGATGTACGGTTTGTCGATCGAGAAGATATGTCCTATCAAAGCCTTATTATCGACGTAGATGCCAAAAATCGTTCCGTACGAATTGATGAACTTTATCCCTTGAGTCGCGGCACCAAAATTATCGTTGGCGAAAAAATTGAAATCACCTCGCGGGGCAAAGGTGTTCCAGTAAAATTCACCAGTACCATATCAGCGATCGAGCTTTTCGATGACGCACCAGCTTATAGACTTGTGCTACCGACAAAAATCAAATCAAATCAGCGCAGAGGTTTTTTCAGACTCGATGTTAGCAGAGATATGGATATTCGTTTGCACATACCTCTTGTCGAAGGTGGACTGGGTTTTTGCACGATTCTCAATATTTCGTCGGGCGGCATAGGGTTTCGTTTCGACAAGAATATCACTGACCAGATTCGGTCGAGCGGAATAATAAAGGAAGCGAAGCTTACTTTTCCCGGCAATGTAGCGATGTATTGTGATCTGGAAGTGAGGAGCTATGATTATAAAAGGACCCCGGATCGCTATACGTTGGTAGGTGCAAAAATTTTCAATTTATCGCCTGCAGAGAAAAAACGGCTGGACAAGCTGTTGCTTAAGCTTCAGCGCGAAGCTAAGCGAAACATAGACAATATTGAACAAGAGTTTAGTTGATATCATTGCCGTCCAAACCGCTCCTGATCTGAGCATGCCTTTCCAAATTTATCTTTCGTGTTTCTATCTGGCCTAACATCTAAGGCGCTAAATCTCGTGATCTGGTTTCAAAACACTTTTTTGCGAAACGGCCGCTGTATTGTATGTTGTAGAAAAAGATAGAGATGGGTGCGGTATGGCGTTTGAGGGGCTATAGCTCCGTCTTTTGAGGGTGTGGATCTTTACGGTTTTGTACAGAATGCCGGGTATAGACTGTGTGCTGTGAGGATCGTGGGCAGAAAGCTATACAGCGATGAATATTTAATTTACATTGGTGCTCTAAAAATAACGGAGAGACGGCATGTTTTCCAACTGCATTGCCGCATAGAAAGTAGCCGTCTTAACAAACAAGAAGGATGATAATAACAATGAATATTTTGAATAGTCAGTCCGATACTTCCTTGTCTTCTCCCTATCAAATAAAAGAAAAGTCGCTGTGAGTAGCGTTGACGCGGCGGAAGCCGTCGTGGAGGGCGCCGGTGACGAGAAAGTTGCTACAAAACATTACACTTTTTTAGCTTTTTTGACCTTATTGAATGTAATGAATTTTGTCGACAGACAATTGTTGTCGAGTTTTTCCAACTATATCGTCCCTGATTTGGGGCTGACGAATACGGAATACGGTTTGTTAACCGGGTTAGTATTTATTTTCTTTTATGCGTTTATGGGGCTTTTCATGGGAGCTCTTGGCGATATGGTACACCGACCGCGATTGGTTGCTGCCGGGCTATTGCTGTGGAGTGTTTTAACCGCCGCGTCGGGAGCTGCGCGGGGTTTTCTTAGTTTGGCCTTGCCTCGGATGTTTATTGGTATTGGCGAATCCGTTCTTACACCGACCTCTATGTCGATGTTGGGTGATCGTTTTCCTTCATCAAAGTTAGGTTTTGCATCGGGGGTTTATTATATGGGGGTGCCTGTTGGCGTCGGCGTATCTTTGCTGATAGCGGGGTATCTTGGGCCAGCCATTGGTTGGCGGAACTGTTTTTACGCGCTTGGGGTCATCGGCGTGTTTCTGGCGGTGGCTATGGCCTTCGTGAAAGAAACACCGCGAAAGCATCATGTGGCGGCAGCGGCGGCGGGCAAAGATCTTACTAAACCCTCCGTCCGCGAAATTACAAGAGTACTATTTAAGACCTTAAAGCAATCCCCTGCCTTGTGTTACACCATGGCTGGCGGGGTCGCCATCCATTTTGTATTAGGTGCAGCAGCATTCGATCAGCTGTGGTATGTGCAAGAACGCGGGTTTGATCGTGCCTATATCGCCCAAATGACGGGTTGGATTGGTGTCGTCGGTGGAATTCTCGGTAATATTGCCGGAGGGCTTGGCAGTGATTGGTGGCAGGCAAACCGCAAAACCGGTCGAACCATGTTTTTGTTTTGGGCACTGCTAATTTTAATACCTCTGGGTATCGCCTATCGCCTGGTCGACCCTGCCAGTTCATTTTTCTGGCTGGGTGTCTTTTTTGGTTTTTTCCAGCTCGGGATTTTTTACGGCCCTACGTTTTCGACCATTCAAGAGCTTGCGCCCACGGAAATTCGATCCACAGCCGTCGCGTTCTATATTTTGACGCTTAATTTTATAGGTTTAGGCGTGGGTATAACGGCGAGTGGCTACTTTATAGACGTGATGACGGAAGCGGGTACGGCAGAGCCGTATACCGTTGTTTTGGTTATATTTTCACTATTGTCGGCGTTGGCGATTCCGCTGTTCTATTTATCGGGTAAGCACTTTCACCGCGATAAGGCTAAACTTTTATCCGGCGCTTAGGGCTGAGCTGATAAATTCATCCCTAAGGTCGGTTCACTGTTTGCTGCATAATCTTTAAAGAGCTTAAAGAGCTTAAAGAGCTTAAAGAGCTTAGATAGTCGAATCAGATGCCTTGAACGACATCGTTGGCCGTCCAAGGTATCTGCGCGCTATCAAATTGCCTGTTGCTTTCGGAGTGCATCGAGTTCCGTGGCAGAATAACCAATAGCACCCAATACCTCATCGGTATGCTCCCCTAGCAAAGGCGCACGATGGCGAACAGTGCCCGGTGTTTTGGACAATTTAAAAGGGGGCCCCATTATGGGTGCCGATTCAGCCGCGCCTGGGATGTCGATTGAATGTAAATCACCCATAGCTGCGACTTGTGGATCTTCGAGGGTCTGTTGCGGCGTCAATACGGGGCCAGCGGGAACGCTGAACTGGGCACAGAGGTCGATCACTTCGGTGGTTGTTCGAGTGGCACACCAATCGGCCATACGTTGGCAAATAATATCTCTATGATCACCCCGCGACTGATCAGACTGGAACCGGTCGTCATTCATCCATTGCTCTTCTTCGCCAATCATAATGGCCCAGCGTTTGTATAAACCGCCACCCACAATATGAGTCAGTACGTGTCCATCGGTGGTCGGAAAAATATCGCAGGGCGCACTGGTTTGGCCTCTGTTTCCCGACGGTTCGCGGTTAATTTGGGTGACCGCCTGTTCCATCAGTAAACTATTTGCGAACGTGAGTCCCGTGCGAAGTAAAGCGCCACCCACTTCCTGCCCCTCACCCGTAGCGCGGTGGTGCATGATGGCTGCCAATGTGCCGAAGGCGGAGCTTATTGCGGTTCCGAAGTCGATATAAGGCGCGTTCCCCTTTACCGGACCGCCGTCGGTGGTGCCGGAAAACCATGCGGCACCCGACATCACTTGTCCGATGCCGTCAAAGCCGGGACGCTCCGCATAAGGGCCTTCAGGGCCGAACGTTGAAATACTGGTTTGGATAATATCGGGTTTTATTGCGCACAATGATTCGTAGTCGAGCCCCAGAAACTTCATTGACGGTGCCGGTAAGTTAGCAACAACAACGTCTGCGGTGGCTACCAGCTTTTTCACTATTTCGCGCCCTTCTGGACTGGCGGGGTTCAGAGTGACGCTTTTCTTATTGACGCCCACCTGATTGAACATACTCCCTGAGCCTTCGCTACCATCTTCTTCATAAAAAAGAGGATAAACAAAACGGTCTTCGCCACCGGCTCTTTTCTCAATTCTTATCACTTCGGCACCGAGAAAACCGAGCATTGTCGTGCAATACGGTCCTGCGATATAGCGACCAAAGTCTAGGACTCTTAAACCTTCAAGAACTCCCGCCATAGTTATCTCCCACTTAATGAAATGTCAGTCAAATTATTTTCTGCGGGCATAGTGCAAAAAATTCCTTGAATACGCCACAAGAAAGTAAAGTATTTTGGTTTGGGTGGTTGTTTCTCTCGTCTCTACCGATAGGTAAAGATACGAAAGTACGATCAGTTTTTATGGTTTGATTTGGCGGTTCGCGCACTAAGATTGCGCGCGTATCTGATCCTATTTGTTAGTGGCGTTAGCCTCTGTACTGTTGGCAACTTATTCCTCAGCTGTTTTGCAAAGTGAAAGAATAAGTTGCAGTTGCGTTTTCTACACCCTGGGTTAGGAGATACGCAGCGCCTGTTTAGCTTTCAATGGCGGCATAGGTGAGTTGCTGCAACTGAGCTCGCATAGGGTAGGCGTCAGACGGCATAAGTTGAGTCATGAAAATGGCTAGAAGATCTTCTGCCGGGTCGATCCAAAAATAGGTGCTGGCGGCACCGCCCCAGGAATAACTTCCCTCCGAGCCAACTGCCATCACATCGACGGGGTTAAGTATCACTGAAAATCCGAGCCCAAAGCCGGAACCATCCATCCGATTTTCACTAAATAGGCTGTCGCCCATATCGCGCATTGTTTTGTTTTCAGGGAGGTGATTCATCGTCATAAAGTCGATGGTGGTTGGGCTGAGTAGGCGAGTGCCGTTGAGTTCACCGCCATTGAGCAGCATTTGACAGAACTTGTAGTAGTCGCCAATAGTCGAAATAAGACCACCACCGCCCGAGAAAAAGCTTTTTTTGCCGATATACGCGCTCTCAGTGCCAGAGTCCTGTAATCGTGCCGTCTTTGTTTTTGGATCTCTTTCGTAACAACTAGCGAACCTGTCGATCTTATCCAAAGGAATATCGAAAGACGTGTCGGTCATATTCAGAGGTTCAAAAACCCGTTTCTTGAAAAATTCGTCTAGGCTCATCCCGGACATGACTTCTATTAATCGTCCGCAGACGTCGGTCGATACGCTATAGTTCCAGCCAGTGCCTGGCGAGAACAGCAGCGGCATCTTTGCCAGCTCAATACAATATTCTTCCAGCGTCATTTTACTGGAACGCGCGTCGTTGATAGGTCCCTTGCGGTAGAGCCTATCCACGGTATTTTGAAACATAAAGCCGTAGGTTAATCCCGAGGTATGCGTCAGTAGATCTCGTACAATCATCGGGCGCTCCACCGCTTTGGTTGTATAGTCGTCGATGCCACCCTGGTCATAGACTTTTAGCTGCGCAAACTCGGGGATATAGCGAGAGACTTCATGATCGAGGCGAAACTTTCCCTCTTCAAAAAGCATCATTAGCGCGACCGACGTAATGGGTTTGGACATTGAATAAATTCGGTAGATGGTGTCGGGCGTGATAGGACTAGCCGTGTCAAAATCTTTGACGCCCATGCAGTGCTGGTAGGCAATTCTCCCGCCTCTGGCAATGAGGAACGACATACCCGACACTTTTTTACGGTCCAAATAAGCTTGGAAATAGTCCGGGATGCGAGCTAATCGTTCCGAGTTTAATCCGACTTCTTCAGGTGTTTCTACCGGTGTCATTATTGTCATAACTTACTCCCCATTATTTTTCTTGTTTGATGGCATATTTTCTGTATTTAATGAGTATGCCAAGCTCGGTAACTTTCTTCAAGAAAGCCTCGATAGCCAAGAGCGAACAATTTCTCTACCGCGATCTATAAACGGGTGATGTGTGGCGTCGCGAAGCAGTGCTCTATCATTGAGCTGGTATTTGGCCGAGTTCTTTTTCGTCAATTTTTTACAATGATACTTGAGCTATAATTTTCTGAACGATGACGACCTCGGAGAGGTAAATTATGTGTGGTCGATTTAATAGTGTAATGACATCGGGTTTTGTGGAGTTGGTAAACCGTCTTGGCGTCCCAGCTAATTTTGATGACAGATATAACGTCGCGCCAACTGAAATGATTCCGATGATTGTCGAACGTGAGGGGCGGCGTGAGTGCCTTTCATCGAGGTGGTGGCTAGTACCGTCATGGTCTGATGGTCCAAGTACAAAATACGCTATGTTCAATGCAAGGGCCGAAACATTAGCTACCAGTAGGGCGTATAAGGGACCTTTACAGCGCAAGAGGTGCATTATACCGGTTTCATCTTTTATTGAATGGAAGGCAGAAGAACAGGGTAAGCAGCCCTACGAGATTACAACGAAGCAGGGTGCGATGGCTCTCGCTGGATTGTGGGATTACTGGGGCACAGGCGAGGAGGGAATCTATTCCTGCACCATCGTAACGACAGAGGCCGTTAAGGAATTTCAACACATTCATACAAGAATGCCGTTGATTCTAAATACGGAGGAGCAAAAGTTATGGCTTGATACCGTTAATAAACCCACAGATCTGGCGCCGCTGTTAATACCACATTTACGGGACAGCTTTGAGGTCAATAAGCTTTCGAACAGCGTGAATAACAGTCGAAATAAGTCAGCTGTTGAGCGCTTGGCCGATTAGCCGTCAGAGTATTCGATAAACAATGGGTCAGAGCTAACATGTTCTTTCTCGCGGGTAAGAAAGAACTTGCGTACAGGTGTCAGCGCTTTAGTATGACGATGAAGGTTTGTATACACGTTTTGTCAGGGCCCGATGTTAGGTTCGGTTTTATTTGAGAATGAAGGGAAAATATGAAATATACAGCGGTGTTTTTATGGCTTGCTCTTACGGCTCTGCAATCAAGTGCCTTGGAAGTCGGTGACATGGCCCCAGACTTTAGTTTGCAAGGTACCGATGGAAAGATACATACGCTGTCCGATTATCGAAATAAGCTGTCTGTCGTTCTTGCCTGGTTCCCCAAAGCATATACGCGCGGTTGTACGATCGAATGCAAATCTCTCGCGGAAAACGGCCATTTGTTAAAGAATTTTTCCGTCATCTATTTTATGGCAAGCGTGGATCCTATCGATAAGAATAAAGGCTTTGCGTCGGAGCAAAAAGCAGATTTCCCACTTCTCAGTGATCCATCGAAAGAAACAGCTAAAGCCTATGATGTATTGCACAAGCAGGGTTACTCTGTGCGGCACACATTCTATATAGGCAAAAACGGGAAAATCCAAGCGATTGACAAAAGAGTGAGGCCAGCCACCTCAGCTCAGGACATGGCAAAAACACTGCAGAACTTGGGAACATCCGCTATTGGGGAATAAGTGCTCCGATGGTTGTGCGAGCAGAAAAGGCTGTCATCAAACAAGTTCGTACGCACCTGTTAAGCGACGTGCTAAGACGACGGCGAAATGACTAGCGGCTGTGGCTGCCATCGCATAAGGGTGCTTTTCCGGAGGCTTTACAACCACAGAAAAAAACAGATTTTGTTTCCGTGCATTCATACTTTACCGGTGAAATATCAGTGTCTTTATGGCTGCCGTCACAAAAAGGTTGTTTACTACTTTTCCCGCAGGCACACCACCAATAAGACTTCCCTACTTCGACGTCTGCTTTATAGGGGGTGTCGCTCGCACGTACTGGATCGCTCATTTCTTTCTCCGTTTTTTATGTTATTTACGAACGATGGTAACACGAAAATTCGAGAGATTTATAAGAATTTTAGCTGTTGAAAATGCTCAAGCTCGACCCCTATGTCAATTTCGGAATGTCTTTGTGTGCACCAGCTATCAGGCCATAACAGTCAAACGGCGAGCTGCACAGTGTCTTGTTCCACGCGTACCTGCCACGTTTTGAGCCGGGTATCATTTTCCTCCAGACATTGTCCCGTCTTCAGACAAAAATGCTGTTTGTAAATAGGGGACGCAACCACAATGTCCTCTGAAATGTTACCGATAATACCTCGAGATAATACATTAGCTTTTGAAAACGGGTCGTGATTATCGATGGCGAACAATTCCTCGCGGCCGTCTTTGATAACTCTAAAAATAGCCACTTGTTCATCGCCAATCAAGGCGCAACGACTCGCATTTGGAACGATGGAGGTTAGTGGACATATGTCTAGCCACCGGCTTTCGGGATTGTTCATAGTTTGATCCTTGTACTGCTAATCGATGATTTGATTGGGAGGTGCATATTTTCGAAACTCTGTATTTCGAAACCCTGTACCATCACTGCGATGTCGTTAGGCCGTTTCTTTAACATCAATTAAATTCCTGCGCTCAATGTCTGTGACAGGTCGGATCTGTTGTCGTTCTTTGACAAACACCACGTTGCTGTCCTTTTTGTCGCTGTTGACAAAGTGGTCAAAGCGTTTAACTTTTTCCGGGTTTTGGATTGTGCTATTCCACTCGCACTGATAAGTACCGACGACGTGTGACATCTCGGCTTCTAACTCATCACAGATATTTAGTTTGTCATCGATAACAACGGATTGTAGATATTCAAGTCCACCTTCTAAGTTGTCCATCCACACAGAGGTGCGCTGCAGCCGGTCCGCAGTACGGATGTAAAACATAAAGAAGCGATCGATATATTTTATAAGGGTTTCATAATCGAGGTCGGTAGCGAATAGATCGGCGTGTCTGGGTTTCATTCCACCATTGCCGCAGACGTATAAGTTGTAGCCATTTTCAGTCGCTATAATGCCGACATCTTTGCTTTGGGCTTCAGCACATTCTCGAGTACAACCGGAAACAGCCATCTTTAGCTTGTGCGGAGAACGTAAGCCCTTATAGCGATTTTCAATCTTTATCGCTGCCCCCACAGAGTCTTGTACACCGTAGCGACACCAGTTTGACCCGACGCAGGACTTAACGGTTCGTAACGACTTTCCGTAGGCGTGCCCCGATTCGAAGCCGGCATCTATCAATTCCTTCCATATTAGCGGTAGTTGTTCGCTGCGAGCGCCAAATAGATCTACCCGCTGACCGCCAGTGATTTTGGTATATAAGTCATATTTTTTGGCAACGACACCGAGCACGATCAATTTGTCTGGTGTTATTTCCCCTCCGGCTATCCGCGGCACTACCGAATAGGTACCATCTTTTTGCATGTTCGCGAGAAAATAATCATTAGTGTCTTGCAGAACTTGATGTTTTTCTTCAATAACCAAATCATTCCAGCAGGCTGCAAAGATATTGGCGGCTGTTGGTTTGCAGATATCGCATCCTAGGCCGTTACCGTGTTTTTTGATTAAATCATCGAAGTTTTGGATTTTTCCAACCCGAACCAGGTTATATAAATCTTGGCGGGTATAAGGGAAATGTTCACAAAGATCGGTGTTTACTTCGACCCCTAACTTCGCAAGTTCGCTATTCATGACTTGGGTGGTGAGCGCTGCACAACCGCCGCATCCAGTGGCCGCTTTTGTTGACTCTTTTAATCCGCCAAGCGTGACAGCCCCCCCCTGAACGGAGCTTACCAAGTCGGCTTTGGTCACATTGTTGCAAGAACAGATGACCGCTGAATCTGGCAGTGCATCGACACCTAGTACCGCGCCTCCACCTCCGACGTTAGGCAAAATCATACTTTCCGGGTTTTCTGGAAGCTCGATTTGGTTTAACGCAAATTGTAATAAATTGCTGTAATCTTCTGCATCTCCTACCAGGACAGCGCCCAACAGGTGCTTTTTGTCTTCGCTGATAACGATCTTCTTGTAGATTCCCTCTACCTGATTAATATAGGTATACGCCAGTGAGCCGGGAGTATTGCCGTGAGCGTCACCGACTGAAGCGACATCAACGCCCATTAGCTTTAATTTGGTGCTCATATCCGCACCGGTAAACAGGCTGCCACCTTCTTTACATAAATGTTCGGCAGCGGTGACGGCCATAGCGTTACCCGGTGCAATCAGCCCATAAATACGTCCGCTCCACAGTGCGACTTCGCCGATTGCGTAAATATCTTTGTCGGAGGTCTGACAATAGTCATTGATGACAATACCGCCACGGTCGCCAAGGTCTAAATCGGCTTGACGTCCCAGGGCATCTTGTGGACGTATGCCTGCAGAAAACACGATCAAATCAGTTTCCAATTCTTCGCCATCGGAAAAACACATCTTATGGACGCAATTTTCTCCATCGGCAATATCCCGGGTGTTTTTTTCCGTGTGGACGCTAACGCCTAAATTTTCTATCTTATTTCTTAACAGTGAACCACCGCCTTCGTCGACTTGAACGGCCATTAAGCGTGGGGCGAACTCAACGACATGTGTTTTTAGACCAAGATCCTTGATGGCTTTCGCTGCTTCAAGTCCGAGCAATCCGCCACCAACGACGGTGCCAACAGTGGCTTTTGCCGAGGCCGCAGTGATCGCTTCGAGGTCATCGATGGTGCGATACACAAAACAGTTTTTGCGGTCATGGCCGGGGACCGGCGGAACAAACGGGTAAGAACCCGTGGCAAGAATGATTTTGTCGTAATTGAGGGTTACGCCTTTTTCTGAGCTTACCGTACTGTTTTCGCGGTCGATTGCGACGACTTTGTCGGCATAATGGACGGTAATATTGTTAGCGGCATAAAAGTTCTGCTCAACCATATTCAAGCTGTTTGCATCGCGTGTTTCGAACCAGGCAGTAAGATGAACTCGATCGTAGGCGGGTAATTTTTCCTCACCAAAAACCGTAATGTCGAACTGATTTGCCTGGTTATTCTCAACGAGTGTCTCTAGAAATTTATGACCTACCGGGCCGTTACCAATTACAATTAACTGACACTTCATTGAGTCCACCATTGTTGTTACTGCTTGAAAAAACGTGAGTTCAGAGCTTTTCTAAATCATCGACGAGGGTTTGAGGGAGCATTTTTTGCAAACTTTGTGCCAGTTATAGCTAATGCTCGAATCAGGGACGATTAGCGATAAACGGCTGTTGCGAAAATCATTCTAAATTCTTTTTTGGCACTATTTAGGGGAGCGTAAGTGCCTTTTGCTTCATTCTGGTGCGAAGTGAGCGTTGTAGATTATTGGAAAGGAACGAATGGGTGTACCCTAGTCAGTGGTGGGGTTCTAACAAATAGGGCGATTGAGAGTTAGGAGCTTCAAATTCAGAGACTTCTAAGGAGCTATCGGGTAAATGAAGTGCGGGTGCTTGGATTTTGAGAAAATAGTTAGCTTAGCATCCCTTTGACGCCAATGACTTGTTATCACCGCAAAAAAAGAAGGTGACGGATTGGCTATGTGTGATCGCGTTTTCCAGAAATTGCCTCTGGAAAACGCCGAAGTAGTCATTTGTTCGTAATGATTAGAGCGCTTCCAAAACAGCATCGGCAGCACTTGCCTCGATGGCTTGAGCGTCTACACCTAAATAGGTCACTTCTCCGTCGTTCACAATCATTGCATAGCGTTTACTGCGGATACCCATGCCAAATGCGGTGGCGTCTAGCACTAGCCCTAATGCAGTGGTAAATTCGGCGCTACCATCGGCCGCCATCACTAATTCTTCAGCATTTTGCGCCTTTCCCCAAGCGTCCATAACGAATGCATCATTAACCGCCAAACAAACAATAGTATCGACGCCATTTGCCTTGATTTTGTCGGCATTAACGACAAAGCCGGGTAGGTGTGTCATTGAGCAACCAGGGGTGAAAGCGCCAGGTACAGCAAACAACACGACTTTTTTCCCGGCGCAAAGCTCCTCAATTGTTAATTCGGTAGGACCTTTTGGTCCCATCACTTTCAGTGCACCTGCGGGAAGTTTATCGCCAACTTGAATTGTCATAGTGATTTCCTTGTTTAAGCTACGTATATTGATCTAAAAAGGTGTGGCAGGCGATATTAGCAGAACCGCAGCTAAAGCCCCAGTATCTCTGCAAGTAAACTATGAGATAGTTGGTATCAAAACTCGAGGGGGAATTTTGAGTTATTCTTGTCCGCTTTGTAGTCACGGAAATTGCGAAAGTTATTGTGAGGATGGACGCAGGCGCTACTTCCAGTGTTTGCGATGCCGTTTGGTTTTTGTGAGCCCATTGCAGCGATTATCTGCGATCGAAGAAAAGGCCGAGTACGATCTCCACGAAAATGTAACCAATGACCCGAATTATCGAAAGTTCCTGTCGCGGTTGTTTGACCCCTTAGTGCTTCGATTAGCACCACAATCGACGGGTCTGGACTTTGGTTGTGGTCCAGGACCCGCTTTATGGTCCATGTTTGAAGAGTCGGGATACGCGATGAAAAAGTACGACGTATTTTATGAAAAAAATTCGTCAGTGTTACTTGAGTCCTATGACTTTATCACTGCGACTGAGGTCATCGAGCATCTTTTCTACCCAGGCCAGGTAATAGAGCGTTTATGGAAACAATTATCAGCTGGAGGCATTCTCGGCTTAATGACCAAGTTAGTCCTTGATAAAGTCGCTTTTAGCCATTGGCATTATAAAAACGATCAAACCCATGTGTGTTTTTTTTCGCGAGAAAGTTTTGTGTGGCTAGCAGAGCATTTGGATGCGCACCTGGATATTCTAGGCAGCGATGTCATTCTGTTGTCCAAAAGACTTGATTAGTCGAAACCATGTACGGGTAGCGGATCGTACTTGCCTGCTGGCGGAAAGTGTGACTGACACAAATATTATCTAGGCGTTCTCGCCAAAACCAAAATATGAACTTCCCTTGCACCGGCGTCTAGAAATGTTTGACTGATGGACTTAGCTGTTGCGCCAGTTGTCATTACATCATCGACGACCGCGATTAACTTTCCCGCAATAGCGTCGGATTTTCCGATGGAAAAAACATCTTTCAAATTAACCTGTCGTTCTTCTGCGGGCAGCAATAATTGTTTTTTCGTGGGCTTACTGCGTTTGATATGGGTAAAAATAGGTACCTGTAATTGCTGGGAGAAGTATTGAGTTAACACATCGCATTGATTAAACCCTCGGTAAAGATGCCTTTTCCAATGTAAGGGAGTCGCTGTTATAAAGTCTGGTTTCTTTGTTTGTATGTAAGCGCTTGCAAACTTTATAGATGCTATTTTTGCTAGCGTTATTCCATAACTTAGTCGGCGGTGATACTTGTAGCCAGCAATGAGTTGGGCTACCGGAGCCTCGTAGATCCAACAGGCTTCCGTGCGGCTATAGGGAGGCAAAGATTGCAGACAAACACCACAATGTGTATCGAGAGCATCTGAAATGGGTAGTGCGCAGGTTTGGCAGTGGTGGCCAATGTCGGGCAGGGACATTTCACAGGGTTGACACATGTCCAGGAGTGGCTGACTGACGCAATTGCACAGCACGCACTGGCCAGGGAAAAGCTTGTGGATATGCGGTCCGAAATTAGAGGAATTTCTGACGAGGTCTTTGAGTCCGTTAACCATGAATCTCCTTTTCGGTTGACAGTAGGGTTTTTACCCCTATGATACTCGCCTACTTTACGTCATATCGATTTCTCTGGCCACGACTCAATTTCGGCAAGCTTATTCGACTGATGGCGATACTATTCACTCAGCAGAGCATACTTTGTCTGTTAAAAAGAGTCGGGAAATGATGAGGGATACAGTTAAAAATCCAACGCTGCGTAACAATTGGACCCTTTCAGAAGTACAGGCGTTGTTTGAGTTACCTTTCAATGATTTGTTGTTTCAGGCGCAATCTATTCATCGGCAACACTTTGATCCCAATAGTGTTCAGCTCAGTACTTTGTTATCGATAAAAACCGGTGCTTGTCCCGAAGATTGTAAGTATTGTCCCCAGAGTAACCGTTACGATACGGGATTAACGGTTGAAAAGTTGTTGGCAGTTGAAAAGGTTTTGGTCGAAGCTCAGCATGCGAAAGATTCGGGCGCGACTAGGTTTTGTATGGGGGCTGCTTGGCGTTCTCCGAAGAAGAAAGATATGCCCTACATTGTTTCCATGGTGCAGGGTGTAAAAGCTTTAGGCTTAGAAACATGTATGACGCTCGGAATGTTGACCTCTGCGCAATCTAAAGAGCTCAACAAGGCGGGATTGGATTACTATAATCACAACCTCGATACCTCACGCGAATACTACGGCGAAGTGATTACCACCCGCACCTATGACGACCGACTGGACACTCTGGAAAACGTTAGGCAGGCCGGTATTAAAGTCTGCAGTGGCGGAATTGTCGGAATGGGTGAAACTCAGAAAGACCGCGCAGGACTGCTGGTTCAGCTGGCCAATTTGCCGACGCATCCTGAAAGTGTACCGATCAATATGTTGGTGCGTGTCGAAGGAACCCCGCTCGCAAATGAAGAGATTCTGGATTCATTTGATTTTATCCGGACAATCGCTATCGCACGGATTTTGATGCCTGAATCACATGTGCGTTTGTCTGCCGGCCGGGAAGAAATGAACGAAGAGCTACATGCGTTGGCGTATTTTGCCGGTGCAAATTCTATTTTTTGCGGTAAAAAATTGCTTACCACCGCGCTGCCTGCAGCCGATAAAGATATGGCTTTATTCGATCGCTTGGGAATCAAAAAGGAAGCGCTGCAAGTAGAGCAATGTGACGATCAGGTCGAAGGTCAACTACTTGATCAATTGCAGCTAATTGAAAATGACAAGCACTTTTATAGTGCAGCTAACTAAATAAGGCCTTTATGCCAATATTTGCTTATGGTTGGCCAATATTTCGCTCCGATTGGGTTTTATCTTCGTCGGTGATATTACATCGAAATTTGTATGCTTCTTTGATTCTCTATAAACAGTGATGGTTTTCAAGCCACATCGCTTTACAGGAGGATAGTTTCACGTCTTTTTAACTCGCCGGTCTATCGCTGACAGTACGCCATGCCAGCTAATTCTTTCATTTCATCTCGTTGGCAGGTATAAAACGCTCTTGGGAATATAGCAATTGACAGATGGACTGGTTGGCGGCACGAGCGGAATCGGTTGCACTGTGCATATTGCAATGACGCGAAGATAGTTTTACTCGATACTTGGGAGAGCAAAAGGGTGATTTTTTCGGAAGTGGTAGTTAATGGCCAAACTTAAATTTTTTATCGCCGGCACTGATGTCGGTGTTGGCAAAACTCTTGTCACTTTGGCTATTCTGGAAGCCGCAAATAAAAGAGGCCTGTCGACGGTAGGGATGAAGCCCGTTGCCACAGGTTGTCGAGCAACAGAAGAAGGTTGCCAGAGTGATGACGTTGTCTTGCTAATGGAGCAGATGAGCCTATCGCTTCCGTATAATCAAATCAATCCTATCGCTCTTGAGCCTGCGCTGATGCCGCATATTGCCGCCGAGCGAACCGGTCGGCGGATATTGGCTTCCCAATTAGTCGGGTTTTGCAGGGGAGTTTTGATGCAATCGGCTGACTTGGCAATTATCGAAGGATCAGGAGGTTGGCGAGAGCTGTTAAACGCTCGAGAAACAATGGCCGGAGTACCGAGGGAGCTAAGAATGCCCGTCATTCTGGTGGTTACGACTAACCGAGGCTGCATTAATCAAACAATGCTCACTGTTGAGGCGATTGCCCGCGATGGTGTGACATTAGCCGGGTGGGTGGCCAATGACCTACTTGGTGATGCGGAAGCACACAAGGATTTGGTGGTTACGTTACGATCGCTAATTCCGGCGCCTTTTTTAGGCAGCATTCCCTTTTTAGAATTCCCTACAGCGCAAGCTGCAGTCTCTCATTTGGACATAGATTCCGTTATAACCGGGTAATATTCATAACCAAATCTTCTTGCTTAATTGTCCTCAAATCGGCCGTAAAAGTAGCATTTTTTCGCTATATTTGCTTAAATAATAACCAAAGAATGCGCGGCGCTTGTTTTCCTTGGGGATTGCGAGTTTTTATTGTGAAAGCAAGGAGATAAACATTGAAAGCGAATGTTTATCAACGAGGTGAGTATTGTGGTCGAATCGGTATTGTCGACAGGTCTTGAAGGAATTAAATCGGGTATTGGTAGTGCCCAGCAGGCGGCGCAGGATATTGCCAGTGCTACGACCGTGAACGACACCAATGATTTAAGCGCGGGCGGAACGACTTCGGAATCTAGCCCGGCCGCCGTGGTCAGTTTGACCGAAGCTGTACTGCAGCTACAGAGTAGTGAAACACAAGTTGCGGCATCCGCGAAGGTAGTTGAAACAGCAGACAAAATATTAGGTACGTTGTTGGATATTAACGCTTAGTACCTTATTCGGATGCTTTAGTGTTTATTTGAAAGCAAAAGATCAGCAAATTTTGTTGCGACCTAATATTCAGAACGAATGCCTTAAAGCAAATGCCTTAAAACAAGTGACATAAAGAGAATGATTTAAACTGATAATTTGAAATAGAACGGATATGAGCAATTTTGGATTTAATACATCGGCTTTAGCCAACGTCGTAACGCCCTTTAGCCCGGTGGCAAAATTAGCTGTTGGTGAGGAAAATATCGAGGGCAACGATGAAGCTTTTCCACCAGTCAAAGAACCGTCGTCTGCAGCGGCAACGGGAAACAATAGTGAAGAAAGGGTTGCTGAAAATAAGGAACTTGGCGACGTGCAAGACAGGAACCTGGCTGCAAAAGAAGCAAAGAATGCGCAGCAAGTTGAAGACCAGAGAATAATTCGCCAATTGGCGAGCCGAGACCGAGAAGTGAGAGCTCACGAACAAGCGCATTCTGCCGTCGGTGGGCAATATGCAGGTGGTCCCAGCTACACGTATAAGCGTGGCCCCGACGGTGTTAATTATGCGGTCGGTGGTGAAGTGTCGATTTCTGCACCGCCGACTGGCGACCCGGAAGTGACTTTGCGTGCCGCTGAGCAGATAAAACGCGCTGCGCTAGCACCGTCAGATCCCTCTCCCCAGGATCGAACTGTTGCCGCGCAGGCGACTCAAACCGCGCTGCAGGCTAGAGTTGCGATTCTACAGCAACAGTCCGATAGCCGCTTGGAAGCAAGTAACGAAGCAAAAGAGAAAAGCGCGGAAGAGCTGCAACGAAAGACCGAGGAACAAGAGGGTGTGGAAGAAGAGCTTTCCTATCAAGAACGTTTGGACGGCTTACGCCAGGCCTCACGCCGCAGCGCTCTCCTTAACGACCAGCTAGTTACTCTCGACAAAGTTGAAGAAAATTTCGGCGTCGGCGAAGTTCTCGACGAACTGGCCTAAACGCAGCGCGAAAATCAGCAATCGTATTTTGATCTCCCCGCTTTATTTTCTGCTAATCCTTCACAATGACTTGGTGCTAACTTGGTTTACTAGTCATGCTTCGCACTCAGACTGATGGCTTCAATCTTTTTACTTTGGCTTAGTGAGATCTTTTGCGATAATGGTCTTATAGCATTAAATTAACGTAGGCAAATTCAATGACACAAGAAAACAGACTTTATCCGGAAGATCAGGCAAAGGTCGATGAATTTTTATCCAAAGGCATTAATTCCGTTGAGCGCAAACCCTTCAAACCGTTTAAATTATTGCTGTTCTTGATCGTTGTCGTGTCCGGCTTGAGCTGGATTAGCTTGAAACTGCCGGAGCTAGCGGGTATTTACTAACTTTTCTGCGCACTGTCCGGTGTGTGGCGCAGCCTGGTAGCGCACTTCCTTCGGGAGGAAGGGGTCGGAGGTTCAAATCCTCTCACACCGACCATGTAAGAAGTAGAGTTGAGAGCCGGCTAAGCAAGAAAATATGCTTTGGCCGGGTCGTTCACTTCACATGTGTCCACCGACAAGTTAAAAACACGCTGAAAACCTTTTGTATGCTCTTAAAGATAAAATCGAATAACTCATTTTCCGATTCGCCTATAAAAAAATTAGTCCGGAGGAATTCGGTTAAGTGACACCACTTTTATTCAAGAGTGAAGGAAATTGCCGATAAAATTGTTTTGGTGTTATGTCCTTTAAGAGGTTGTATTACTTTCGATTCTTTTGAAGCAATCGATCAAATAATAAGGGCAGACACCAACGTCAATATCGGGTTAGTCTGTAAATACTCCACACTCAAAAAAGGAAAAATAATAATGGATCGAGTTGATCGCGTACAGATTGCGGTAAAATCTGCGACTGCAGCCACTGAGTCTTTTAAAAAACTGTTTGATGCGGAAGTTTCTCGTGAAGAGAGAAGTGTCTATTTAGGTGCAAATAAGACGATTCTGGCCTTTGGCGAAAGCGAGATTGAGTTATGTGAGCCCGATGGGACCGGCCTTGCTGCCGACTTTATCGCAAAACGCGGTGGTGGTTTAATGACTGCAGGCCTGTCATGCAATGAACCCGATCGATTAAAGGCGCATATTGAAGCGTTGGGCTTCGAGTGTATTGACGATGGTGATCAATTCTATTTGCCGCCACAGGATCATTTCGGGATGAGCTTTGTTATTTCGAAAACCTATCCCCGTCGCCGCGTTGGGCTGGCAAGTTTTCTCTATGAAGTGACCAATACCTTGGTGACAGATTGGCGTTTTGCGGCGGCGCATTTTGCCGGTTTGTTCCAGTTGGAAGCGCGTAATTTTACCCGAATCGGTAGCCCAAACTTTGGTTATGAAGGCACGCTGACCATGTTTAATAAACCCAACCGTCTGGACCGAATAGAACTTTCGCAGGTGGTAAGAGACGACGTAACGATGAGTCGCTGGACTCAAAAGCATGGTGACTCGTTATATATGTGTTATTGCGAGACTGACGATATGGCTGCGCTCACCGCTCGTTTTCGTGAAGCGGGGGTGCGTTGGACGCCTCGCTCTGGTAATCCTGACGATGAGCCGGATGGATTATGGACCGATCCTCGGGACATGCATGGGCTGTTGATGGGTGTTTCGCGAGATACCGCTGGTTGGGATTGGTCTGGTCTCCCTGAGGCTGTAGATCCACCGCCGCGCGGCGGTATCGGAACCCACTAGTCCTGGGTTAATGAGAAATGGTGTCTATGGTTTTTGTTGTTCGCTAAAGAGTTACATCAGCGATAAAGCAACCAGGCACAGTAACGTTTTTAGAGATTAGGGCCAGACTCGCAGGTTTGAAGTGACCCGCCTTAGCCTTCGAGCCAACTAGGAATAGGCAGTTTCATCCGGCGCAGAAAAGCGGGGTTAAAGAGTTTGCTCTGGTATCGGTTGCCGTAGTCGCAAAGGATTGTGACAATGGTGTTCCCGGGGCCGAGTTCCTTCGCGAGCTTCACTGCACCCGCGATGTTGATGGCGGACGATCCTCCGAGACACAAACCCTCATGTTGCAACAGGCTGTAGATATAGGGGAGCGCGTCTTTGTCGTGAATTTGATAGGCTATATCGACGATAGCCGCTTTCATATTGTCGGTGAGAATACTGATACCAATCCCTTCGGCTATCGAGCCGCCCTCGGCTTTCAGTTCGCCACTGTTGTAGTAGCTGTACATTGCCGAACCCATGGGGTCAGCCAGGCCGATCTTTATATCTGCGTTGCGCTCTTTCAAGGCGGCACCGACGCCGGCTAATGTGCCTCCGGTTCCTACCGAGCAAATAAAACCGTCGACCGTGCCATTGGTTTGTTCCCAGATCTCAGTGCCCGTTGTTGAATAATGAATGTCTTTGTTGGCGGGGTTGTCAAACTGTCGTGCCCAGACGGCTCCGTGGTCCCGTTCACTATTTAGTTTTTCAGTCAGGCGTTCGGCGGTATGAATATAGTGATTCGGGTCGTCATAGGTCGTTGTTTTAACCAGGCGTAAGTCGGCTCCGTATAAATCCAGCAACTCGATTTTTTCTTTACTCTGTGATTGTGGCATTACGACGACGCTTTTGTAGCCCAGCGCATTGGCGATTAACGTTAATCCTATACCGGTATTTCCCGCGGTACCTTCTACAATGGTCCCGCCGGGCTGGAGGTTACCGCTAGCCTCCGCGTCGCGAATAATACCGAGGGCCGTGCGGTCTTTAACCGAACCTCCCGGGTTAAGGAATTCAGCCTTTCCGTAAATATGGCAGCCCGTTGCTTCTGATACTTCACGCAGATAAATCAATGGCGTGTTGCCAATAATGTCAGTAATATTGTCTTGGTTTTGCGTAACAGCGTTTGGCATTCGCGATCCCTTCGATGTTCTGGTATTCGATGTCGTTGATGTTAACCATCCAAGCGGCGGGTATCAACGACATTATTAAAAAACTGCGTTCGCTTTAATCGGCGTCGATAGTTTGGAATGAAGTTCTGGCTGTGAGTGCCGTCAACTGTCTTGGGAAATTCATCGATTGCAGCTGGTTAATTCCCGTCGAAGCGAGAAATTTCGCTGAACTGATATAAGTCTGAAAAAGTCAGCTATCGAAGCTCCTGTGTTGTCGATTGCCCATAAAAATAAAAATTAAAAAGGTACCAAAAATGACTACTCAACAAACTGAAGTGTCCGAACAGAGCATGCGCAAGGTTGCTGTTACCTCATTGGCGGGTACTAGTATCGAATGGTACGATTTTTTTATTTACGGTACTGCCGCAGCTTTAGTTTTTCCCAAAGCGTTTTTTCCAGAGGGTATGCCTGAAATGGTGGGACTTATTGCCGCCTTCAGTACCTTTGCAGTGGGTTTTTTGGCAAGACCGATCGGCGGTATCTTTTTTGGTCATTTTGGCGACAGGGTGGGACGCAAGGCGGCGCTCGTCACTGCATTGCTGATGATGGGAGTGGCCACGACATTGATCGGGGTGTTACCCACTTACGCACTTATTGGTCCGGCAGCCCCTGTCCTATTAACTTTACTGCGATTTATACAAGGTCTTGCGGTCGGCGGCCAATGGGGCGGTGCCATGTTATTGGTGACAGAGAGCGCTCCGCACAATAAGCGGGGTTTTTACGGGGCATTTGCGCAAGCCGGTGCGCCGATAGGGATTATCTTAGCTAATTTGGCTTTTTTAGCCGTTAGCGCTTTGTGTACAGACGCTCAATTTATGGATTGGGGCTGGCGCATTCCGTTTTTGTTGAGTGTGGTCTTGATTGGTCTGAGCTTATACATCCAGCTAACACTGGAGGATACGCCTGCCTTTAAAGAGTTGCAAAAATCAAAAATTGAGCACGATGCAGAGGCGGTTGCTGACCCTGTCGAGTTGGTTGAAGCAACTTCGGTAAAGGAAAAAAGCCGTTCACCGGTGCTGGAAGCCATTCGGTTGTACCCAAAACAAATCTTACTGGCAGCCGGAGCGTTTCTCGCTGTACAGGTGATTTTTTACATACTGGTCGCGTTTGTGGTCGCTTACGGAAGTAATGCTAGTGGGCTCGGATTGTCCCGTGACGTGATGTTGAGTGCGGTATTAATATCTTCATTTATGCAAATACCGACGTTATTTATCGCGGCGATCTATTCTGATAAATTCGGGCGTCGCGGCGTCTATATGCTCGGCGCGGTGCTCACAGGTATCTGGGCCTTCGTTATGTTTCCACTGATAGATACCGGTGAATTTTTGTGGATTGTGGTTGCCATGTCTGGCGGACAGATATTTCTGGCCTTTATGTACGGACCACAGGCTGCCTATTTAACCGAGCTGTTCAGCACTCATGTCAGGTATTCCGGTGCTTCATTGGGCTACCAACTGGGCGCAATACTGGGCGGCGCTTTGGCTCCAATAATAGCGACGTTTATATGGAAAGAGTTCGGTACTATTTATATATCGGTCTATATCGCTTTTGCTTGTTTATTGACTTTAATTTCCGTCTTGTTGCTCTCGGAAACTCATGGGACTGATCTGGATGATGTTGGCGTACGAGTTAACGTTGCACCTAGCTAAATACTGTCAGCTTGCACGTTCTGAATTAAGTGCGTCGGTTAATCTATTTGGGCTACTCGGAGCACTTCGGTTCGCCCTCCGCTTGTGTTGCGATTACAGTAAGCGATTACGAATTCCGGTTTGTGTTGTGCGGCCTTAAACTGTAAACGTAACGATCCTATGCTGTTTTTTATCAGGCATCCTTTCCTAACATTTTGGTAACAGGATTAGCGAGGTTCTCGCCTTGAGCGCGTAGCTAATCCTGTGTAGGATGTTCCGTTTTCAGTTTTCTTTTGTGTTTTTGTAAGGTGTCAACCGTACTGAAAACCCTGCGATTACGCTGGAAAACATCGCTATAAATCAAGTTGTCATAAAAAGTAGTCAATTACTAAAAGGAGATGAAAATGGGTGAAGCGTATATTGTAGAAGCAGTTCGTACTGCGGGTGGTCGTCGGGATGGAAAATTAAAAGATTGGCATCCCGCTGACCTGGCAGCACAGGTTCTTAACGCCTTGGTTGATCGGTCGGGTATCGATCCCGCAAAAGTTGAAGATGTGATAATGGGGTGTGTGGGGCAGGCGGGAGAACAAGCGGCAAACATCGCTCGCAATGCCGTAATGGCATCGAAGTTACCTGAAAGTGTGCCGGCGACCTCAGTCGATCGTCAGTGTGGATCCTCTCAGCAAAGCCTTCACTTTGCCGCTCAAGCGGTTATGTCAGGGACCATGGATTGCGTTATCGCAGCTGGTGTTGAAAGTATGAGCAGGGTGCCGATGGGACTGCCCATTTCTTTACCGTATAAAAATGGGAACGGATTCTATGTAAGCCCCGGAATTGCCGAAGAGTATCCAGGGATTAAGTTTAGTCAGTTTACGGGTGCTGAAATGATGGCTGACAAATATGATCTTACCAGAGAGGAGCTTGACGCTTTCGGCTATCAAAGCCATCAGCGTGCGATTGCGGCGACGCAGGGCGGAGTGTTTGACAATGAGATCGTGCCGATCGAAGTCGAAAACGAAGACGGCACTAAGGAACTGCATAAAAACGACGAAGGGATACGCTACGACGTGTCGATGGAAGGTATGGGCAATGTCAAAATTCTTGCTGAAAATGGCCGTTTGACCGCCGCGACCTCTAGTCAAATTTGTGACGGGGCTTCCGGGGTATTAATCGTTAACGAAAGAGGTCTTAAAGAGCTTGGGGTAAAACCATTGGCTCGGATCGTTTCCATGACAGTTGTTGGTGGGGATCCAGTGATTATGCTGGAAGCACCCATCCCGGGAACTAAAAAGGCATTGGATCGCGCGAATATGTCTATTGACGACATTGATCTCTATGAAGTCAATGAAGCATTCGCGTCAGTACCGGTCGCATGGTTAAAAGAGATGGGAGCGGACCCTGAAAAATTAAATGTTCATGGTGGCGCAATCGCCCTCGGGCATCCGCTTGGTGCTTCGGGAACCAAGTTGATGACCACTCTCGTGCATGCTCTTAAAGCGAAAGGCGGACGTTATGGTTTGCAGACAATGTGCGAGGGCGGAGGTCTTGCCAACGTAACCATTATAGAAAACCTTCAGTGATTTAAGATGCTTAGCAAGTGAACACAACGAAGGTTGTGTTCACTTGCTGTTTGACAAGAGACTCCAAAAACCTGAAATTAGCACTGTCTATTGGATAAAGAGAGGTCTGGATTAATAACAGTTTCTATCGAGATTGGCTCAGTTAGAGTGTGATCTGACGGGTAATTTTTCCGACGACAACTTATTAGTTACCAGTGTTTTGGCAGGCTAGGATCTCGCGTTCTCGCTTTGCGGTACCGTTCGTTATGCTTCTCTCTGTCGACCTCTTGTCGCCTTTTTTCATAGCGTTTACGATAAACTCTGTCGTGAGCCATATCGGTCAGTGCGGAAAAGTTTCGATAGAGCCCTGTGCTTTCTAATAGAGGTCGTAGTCCCAGTCCCAGGAACAGTAAGAACAAGATGTAGTAGATCGCCCATGAGGTCGCGAACAGCACAACGAGCAGGGTCGTGGCAATGAAACCAAAATAGATCCCTTTTGTCAGCGGGCCGTATTCAAATTGATGCTCAGCCATCGTTCGGCTCTCAATAATTATTGAATACAGTATAGTTTATAGGGGAAGTATAAATAGTGCTGGAAGGTATCTTTTTGCGATTACTAGAGCCCTTGTGGAAGGGCTCAGTCTATAGCGGTTTATTACCCAGCTATTTTCCGTAGGGCAATAAAGATTCGCCCATCAGATAACAATCAACTTCTCGAGCTGCACGGCGACCTTCGTCGATGCCCCAGACAACTAGAGATTGCCCTCGTCGGCAGTCACCGGCGGCAAATACGCCATCGACACTGGTCTGGAACTTGTCGTATTCCGCTTTATAATTGGACCGTTCGTCGGTCTCCACACCAGCAGATTCACCGAGGTATTGTTCTGGGCCCAAAAAGCCCATGGATAACAAAATAAGCTCCGCTTCCCACACCTTTTCAGAGCCTGGAATTTCCTTCATATTCATTCTGCCGTTTTCTTCAGCCCATTCCACATTAACTGTTTTAATGCCCTTCAGGTTGCCGTTATCATCGGCGAGGAATTCTTTACTGAGCAGACAATAGGTGCGAGGGTCATTGCCGAATTTGAGTTCAGCTTCCTGATGACCATAATCGACCCGCAAAATACGAGGCCAAGTCGGCCACGGATTATTGTCGGCCCGGTCTTCCGGCGGCTGAGGTAACAACTCAAAGTTGATAACGTTTTTTGCGCCGTGACGAATAGAGGTACCGATGCAGTCTGTGCCGGTATCTCCACCACCGATGACGATGACTGTCTTGTCTTTTGCAGAAATATAGTTATCGTCTTCAAGGTTAGAATCGAGCAAGCTTTTGGTATTGGCTCGAAGAAACTCCATCGCCGGGTAAATGCCTTTCAGCTCTCTATTGGCAATCGGCAGGTCTCGTGCGTTGGTTGCACCGACACAAAAAATCACGGCGTCATGGCCGGATTTGATTTCATCAAAAGAAAAGGCATTGTCCCCAGTACCGCCAACGTCTGCATTGGTTATAAATTCTACGCCTTCTTCTTTGAGTATGTTAACTCTGCGCTCAACGAGATCTTTACCTAGCTTCATATTAGGTATGCCATACATCAGCAGGCCACCGATACGATCAGCTCTTTCATAAACAGTCACTAAGTGTCCGGCCTTATTGAGTTGGGCCGCGGCCGCTAAACCGGCGGGACCCGAACCGATGACAGCGACTTTTTTTCCGCTGCGTACTTTGGGAGGCTCTGCGACTACCCAGCCTTCCTTGAAACCACGGTCTATGATCGCCTGCTCAATATTTTTAATGGTAACAGGCTTATCGACCGAGCCCAGAACGCAGGAGCCTTCGCACGGGGCAGGGCATACACGACCGGTAAATTCAGGAAAGTTATTGGTCAGGTGCAATCGATCTAGGGCATCTTTCCATTGATCTTTATAGACCAAATCATTCCACTCAGGGCAGAGATTGTTCACCGGACAGCCATCGTTGGATTGGCAAAATGCAATGCCGCAATCCATACACCTTGATGCCTGTGTTTTTAGTACACTGTTTTTGGTGTCCGAATAAAGCTCTTTATAATCCAGAATTCGTTCGCCGACTTCTCTATATATTTGTGCGTCGCGAGTGAATTCTTTAAAACCCGTTGGCTTTCCCATAATTCTATAACCTATCTATTTTCTATAATGCCGAAATAACGTCGGCGCTATTGCGCGCAGCTAGCTAAATTAACTTGCCTTTTTACTAGCCTGTTGATTAAGAACACGTTTGTAATCTGTCGGCATCACTTTTACGAACTGACTGATAGCATTACTCCAATCAGCCAATATCTGCTCGGCGACAGCAGAGCCGGTAAACTTAAAGTGATTCTCAATCAGGTCTTTGACTTCGCTTATGTCAGCTTGCACTTCCAGGCTTTCCAGTTCAACCATGCCCATATTGCATTTGTTTTTAAACTTAGAATTCTTGTCCCATATGTAAGCGATACCGCCACTCATGCCCGCTGCAAAATTCCGGCCTGTATCTCCAAGCACAACGACTCGACCCCCCGTCATGTATTCACAGCCGTGATCACCGATGCCTTCGACAACTGTTCGCGCGCCGCTGTTTCTCACACAAAAACGTTCTGCCGCAACACCTCTGAAGTAAGCGTCTCCACTGGTCGCCCCGTAAAGAACCACGTTGCCGACAAGAATATTATCTTCCGCGACAAAAGTACTGACTTTAGGTGGGTATACGATAACCTTCCCGCCCGACAGACCTTTACCGACAAAATCATTTGCATCGCCTTCAACTTCCAGCGTGATGCCTTTTGTGATGAACGCACCCAAGCTCTGGCCGGCTGATCCTGTCAGCTTAACGTGGACAGTGTCGTCAGCTAATCCACTGGCGCCGTGCGCTTTTGTGATTTCATGCGATAGCATGGTTCCCACAACGCGATTGACGTTAACTATCGGCAATTCAATATTGACTTTTTCTCGATTCAATATCGCGGGCTGAGCCTGTTTGATGATTTCATTGTCCAGCGCAAGGTCTAACGCGTGGTCTTGTGCTTGCGTGCAATAAGTTCCAACTGACTGATGCTTTTTCTGGGCAGGAGTCAGTATTGCGCTCAAATCAAGTCCATCTGCTTTCCAATGATTAATCGCTTTACTCATTTCTAAGGCATCGCTACGACCTACCATCTCATTGACAGTTTTAAAACCAAGTTCTGCCATAATGGCGCGGAGATCTTCGGCGACAAAGAAGAAGTAATTAACAACGTTTTCTGGTTTGCCCTTAAACTTCTTACGCAATTCGGGGTCTTGCGTCGCTATGCCAACAGGGCAGGTATTGAGGTGACACTTACGCATCATGATACAACCCAGAGTCACAAGGGGCGCAGTGGCGAAGCCGAATTCTTCCGCTCCAAGCAATGCGGCAATAGCGACATCCCGCCCGGTTTTTAATTGACCGTCAGTTTGGAGAACAACCCGTGAGCGTAAGTCATTCATGACTAGGGTTTGATGTGTCTCGGATATGCCGAGCTCCCAAGGCAGACCTGCATGTTTTATAGATGTGAGTGGTGATGCCCCGGTTCCACCATCGTGGCCGGCAATAACGAGGTGATCTGTTTTCGCCTTGGTAACACCTGCCGCAATTGTGCCAACGCCCATTTCAGACACGAGCTTCACCGAGATGCGTGCATGGCGGTTGGCATTTTTTAAATCGTGAATAAGCTGCGCCATATCTTCGATAGAATAGATATCGTGATGAGGTGGAGGACTTATTAATCCGACACCCGGTGTTGAATGTCTTAGCATCGCTATATAGTCGTCAACTTTGCCGCCGGGAAGTTCACCACCTTCGCCCGGTTTCGCCCCTTGCGAAATCTTGATCTGGATTTCATCAGCATTGGCAAGATAGTTAGACGTTACACCAAAGCGACCGGAAGCGACTTGCTTAATAGCCGATCGTTTTGAATCGCCGTTATCGAGTGGAGTGAAGCGCTTCGCGTCTTCACCACCTTCACCGGTATTGGACTTACCGCCAATACGATTCATTGCAATCGCCAGCGTTTCATGTGCCTCTGGAGAAATAGAGCCAAAGCTCATCGCGCCTGTGCAAAAGCGTTTTAGTATTTCTGTCGCAGGCTCAACCTCATCGATAGAGATAGGGCCGCCATTGGGCTTTTCTTTGAAGCTCATTAGGCCTCTTAAAGTTGATCCTCGTGTGGCTTCTTCGTCGGAGGCCTTTGCAAAGCGTTCGAAGGCGGCTTTGCTGTTATTTCGTGTGGCATCTTGTACCGACGATATAGTGGTCGGGTTCCACATGTGTTTTTCGCCTTCAGAGCGCCATTGAATATCACCAGGGTTCGGCAGTTCAGTGAGCTGTAAAGGGTTGCGCTTCTGGTAGGCCAAATTGTGCCGGCGAATCGACTCTTCAGCCAGTACCGCCAGACCAACGCCTTGCACTCGACTCGGGGTGCCAGAAAAACAGCGGTCGATAACTTCATCGGCTAAACCGACGGCTTCAAATATTTGCGCGCCCTTGTATGACTGCAAGGTAGAAATACCCATTTTAGCCATGACTTTTAACATACCTTTGGCAACACCTTTACGGTAAGCGGCGACAATTTTGTCATCGTCGTCGTATTTTTCGCCAGTGAGTAAATTATCGCGCTGCGCTTGCCACAGTGACTCAAAGGCCAGATAGGGGTTGATGGCATCGATTCCGTAACCGACTAACATGCAGAAATGATGTACTTCTCTCGCCTCTCCGCTTTCCAGGATAAGGCCGATTTTTGTTCGGTCTGAAGATTTAACTAAATGGTGATGTACTGCACCGGTGGCCAATAGCGCGCTGACTGGAACACGGGTTTCTGAAATATTGCGATCTGACAGAATAATCAAGCTGTCTTTATTGGCTACCGCCTCACTTGCCTCTTTGCAGATTCTGTCCAGGGCAGTTTTGAGCCCGTCTGTCCCTTCCGACAGGTCATACGTGATATCAATTAACTTAGATTTCCAACCTTTGTAATTAATATGACGCAACGCAGCCATTTCTTCGTTGCACATAATAGGATGAGGAATTCTGAGTCGGTGCGCATGTTGTTCGGTTGTTTCCAGCAAATTACCTTCGGGACCGATATAACATTCCAGCGACATAACCACTTCTTCGCGAATTGAATCGATAGCAGGGTTGGTCACTTGCGCAAACAGCTGTTTAAAGTAGTCGTAAATCATACGCGATTTATCGGATAGGCACGCCAGTGCGCTATCGTTGCCCATTGAGCCAACGGGGTCACGGAGTTCCGTCACAATCGGCAGTAACATGTACTGCATGGTTTCCATGGTGAAACCGAAAGCTTTCATTCGGTCGAGCAGGGTTTCCTGATTAAAACCGTGGGGTTCTTCGTTGGTGTGCAGATCGGAAAAATTGATCGCATTGTTTTTCAGCCAATCGCCGTACGGGCGTTGAGCTGCGAAGTCGCGTTTAAGTTCAGCGTCGTCGATTAAGCGCCCCTGTTCCGTATCTAATAGAAACATCATTCCCGGTTGCAAGCGGCCTTTTGCCTTTACGTTGGCCGGGTCTACCGGAATAACGCCTACTTCTGAAGCCATAATGACTTTGTCATCGTGGGTGATGTAGTAGCGACTGGGGCGCAAGCCATTTCGGTCGAGAACAGCGCCGATTAGATTTCCATCGGTAAACGCTATGGAAGCCGGTCCGTCCCAGGGCTCCATAATAGTGGAGTTGAATTCGTAGAAGTCTTTTTTCGCCTGCGACATTTCATCGTCATTTTGCCATGCTTCCGGAATCATTAGAGTCATGGCTTCCTGTAGCGTGCGACCACTCATCAGCATAAATTCTAGAACGTTGTCAAAACTACCCGAGTCAGAGCAATCTGGTTCTACCAGTGGAAAGAGCTTGTTGATCTCGCTGCCAAACAGAGGACTCTTTACGACGCCTTCGCGGGCGTGCATCCAGTTGATATTGCCTTTGCGAGTATTTATCTCACCGTTGTGGCTCATATATCGGTTGGGCTGCGCACGATCCCACGACGGGAAGGTATTGGTACTGAATCGTGAGTGAACCATCGCCAGATGCGAGCTATAGTCTTCATCGGAAAGATCAGAGTAAAAAGGCATTAACTGATCTGGAGTTAACATACCTTTATAAACGATAACATCGGGAGCCAGAGTGCATATATAGAACATCTGTGCCTGGGATAAACTATCATCGGTACGGTTTTCGCGAGTGCTTTGCTTTCGAATCACATAGAGCTTTCTCTCGAATGCCTTCTTGTCTATACCATCGGCGGCAGCAACAACCAGCTGTTCAATAATGGGCATAGCCGCTAATGCAGTAGGACCAACGTCAGCTTTAGTGGGCTCGACGGGAACTTTTCTCCAGCCGATTAGTGTCTGCCCTTCACTTTTTATGAACTGCGCCACCCGCGATTTGCATAGTGTTCTTTGCGCTTCATCTTGTGGAAGAAAAACGTTACCGATCGCATACTTTCCCTGCTCCGGTAATTCGGTATCAAATTCGGCTTTAACGACTTTTTGAAAGAAGCTATGGGGCATGCCAGTTAATATGCCGCAGCCGTCGCCTGTATTGGTTTCGCAGCCGCAGCCACCTCTGTGATCCATTCTTCTCAGCGCATGATCAGCTTCAATCACGATGTCGTGGCTTGGGCGGCCTTTCATATCAGCAACAAAACCTACGCCACAACTATCCTTCTCGTTGTCAGGGTTATACAGGCCCTGCGGCGCGGGATAGCCGAAATTAACCTCTGTGTTTGTATCTGACTTCATTGAGTAACTCTCCAACAATAATGGCACATAACAATAGCCAAATATGGGTGGCTAAGAAAAAAAGGGTACGAAGCATAAACTACTCAACTTTGTAAATCTACACTCGCTGACCGATCCCCGGCTTGCACCTGACTCGAAACGAAAGCGATGGTAGCGTTTAAATTGTTCAAGAGCATTTTTGACCTCGAAAAAACCCTAGAAAATTGCACTATTTTTGGTCGCTAGCAAATTTCTAGCTAGTCTCGACGAATTAGTAAAAATTATAAATATCAAGGGCTTGTGCGGGTTATTTGTGTTAGCTTCTACATCGCTTTTAGTAAAGGCGTGCCAAAATATTTGACTTTTTAAAAATGCAGGCGATTTGCGCTCAAAAAAATCAAATGAGTCGTTAAAAGAGGTGGTTCGGTGCAATTTTGCGTAAATTTCGTTCGTTAAGAGGCCTCTTTTAGTACAAATATTGTACGCCCAAAACTGTTTTTGCGTGAAAATTCCGGGGAAAACGTAAACTGAACTGTTTTCTGCAAAGGTTTCTATGTTTATTGGGTGTCGACGCAGAGCGTTGCAGCGGTTGGTTTAGACGCTTTATTTTACGAGTGGAGGCCGTTTTTTGCTATTAATACGCTGCGAGCAACGGGCTGCGCATCGGCACAAAAATGTAAAGGATCTGGATAATGAAGGCTGTTTATTGTACGAAACTGGGTTCCCATAAAGACCTGGAAGTTAGGGAGGTCGATAAACCGGGGTCGCCGGAGGCAGGCCAGGTGAAAGTAGAGCTTAAAGCACACGGCATTCAATTTAGTGATCTGGTCCGGATTGCAGGTGACTATCAGGTGCAGCCAGAACTGCCCTTTATTGTTGGTGGCGAGGGGGCCGGCATTATTACGGAACTCGGTCCGGGAGTGAGTGATTTTGCCATAGGCGACAGAGTATTAACTCAGGGCGGCTGCATCGAACAAATTAACGTCGCGGCGGAAACACTGACACAAATTCCGCGAGGCGCTGATCTGCATGCAGCGGCCTCATTTCGAAATAATTACGCGACGGCCTACTATGGCTTGCAGCGCGCGAATCTTCAGCCTGGAGAAACGCTGTTGGTGCATGGCGCTGCCGGCGGAGTGGGCCTCGCGGCGGTCGACATAGGCAAATTATACGGGGCCAGGGTTATAGGGACGTCCAGTAGTGACGAAAAACTGGCCATTGTCGGTAAAATGGGGGCGGATCATTTGATCAACTATAGCCAAGGTTTCCGCGAGCAAGTTAAAGAGCTTACCGGTGGGCTCGGTGCAGATGTCATCTATGACCCCGTCGGTGGCGATACTTTTGATGAATCCATGCGCTGTATTGCGCCTTTTGGGAGAATCTTGATCGTGGGGTTTACTAGCGGTCGTCCGGCATTGGCAAAAACAAATCACTTGTTGGTAAAAGATGCCTCGGTCATTGGTTATAACCTGGGTAACCTGCACCGCTACAATCCGGCACAGGGTGAAAAAAATATGCGCACCCTAATGGATTGGTTAAGCACCGAGCGCATTAAGCCCTATATCTCTCACAAATTGAAACTAGAACAGGTCATTGAAGCCTATCAGTTGTTAGTCGACAGAAAAGTGGTTGGAAAAGTCATTCTGACCTGATCTATCGGATTTTTACTGGTGTAAATACATGAAGAGCTTGATGTGAAGCTGCGTCGTTGTGGGTAGTGTCATGTTTACCAGGCTCAAGTAGGGAGTAAGTCGGAATCAAGTCTGGATTATATTCACTGCCATTGAGATTTTTGCATAGAGCAAGACTGACTTTTATTTTAAATATCAAAAAAGCGTAGCTAATAATAAATGGCATTGGCGATGTCTGCGCGGATGCTGAGGATAATTATGAACCGTAAAATTTCGATAAGTTTGATTTTTGTTTTTGTTGGAAGTCTTCTCGCTTCTTTAATACAGACAAACAATGGGAGCGTGAAAATTCAGGATGTACGCTTTGTTGGCAGTGCCGGTCAGTTGATGAGTGGGCTGTTGTATATTCCGAAAGATGCCACTGCTTCGTCCCCGCAACCAGCAGTTCTGGCGATTCACGGTTACATCAACAGCCGCGAGACTCAGTCTGCGTTTGCCATTGAACTTTCTCGCCGCGGGTTTGTAGTCTTAGCTCTGGATCAGACTGGTCATGGCTTTTCCGATCCTCCCGCGTTCGCCCATGGATTCGGCGGACCCGATGGATTGCGATATCTTCGCAGTTTGCCTTTTGTCGATAGAGATAGGGTCGCATTGGAGGGGCATTCTATGGGCGGGTGGGCCTCCTTGATGGCAGCTTCAGCACACCCTGACGGATACCAGGCAATAGTGCTGGAAGGTTCTTCAACCGGGACTTTAGGCACTGGAGAAGGAACGGCAGAATTTCCAAAAAATTTATTGTTAGTGTTTAGTCAATTCGACGAGTTTTCTTCCTTAATGTGGGGAGTGGACGTTCCCAAGGACATGGTAACAACAAAAAAATTGCAGAAGCTTTTTAACACAGGTGACGAAGTTATCGTTGAAAAAACCTATGGAAACATCGCCGACGGTTCTGCGAGAAGGCTGGCAATGCCCTCGGTCACTCACCCGGGAGATCATCATTCGCCCGTAGCGGTTGGGCATGCGGTAGAGTGGTTACAGACAATTTTGAAGCCGGAACAGCAACGAGCGAGCAGTGACCAGATTTGGCATTGGAAAGAGTTGGGAACTTTTATTGCGTTGTTAGGGCTTTGTTTTCTTATTATTCCCTTGTCCGAGCGCCTTTTGTTAAGCAATAGGTTTCAAACGTTGTCGTTAACAATGCCTGCTTTCAATGGCGCCGAAGGGAAAAGCTGGTATGTAGCTGCCCTGTTAACAATAGGCTTGCCCATTATTACGTTTTTTCCTTTTCAAACTTTAGGTGCCTTAGCGGTTCCGGCAAATGCCATCTGGGCTCAGGATATTACCAATGGCATCGTTATCTGGATGTTGGGAAATACACTAATCAGTTTGACGCTGTTTGGGCTGTGGGTGAAATTTGGTGGAGGAAACATAAAACAACTGAAACAATTGGGAGTGGGAAGCGGCAGAGAACTATTCGCGTCGGCGGGGTTTGCTGCGGCCGTGATCAGTGTGCTGTATATTTTGGTGGTACTCGTTGATTTCTTCTTTACATCGGATTTTCGGATCTGGGTCGTTGCCCTAAAAAGCATGTCTAAAGTGCACTTTTTCCAATTTTTATTTTACCTTCCAGCGTTCTGTGTTTTCTTTATTGCTATGGGCGCCAGTTTACACTCTCAGTTGCGTATAAAGAATCTATCTACAAGCATGGCTATGGTTGTGAATGCGGTTGTTCTGTCGATCGGTTTTGTACTATTGTTGTTGGTTCAGTATGTGCCCCTCTTAACGGGCGATACCTTGGCGATTGCGAGTCAACCGCTGTTAACTATAGTCGCCATTCAGTTCGCGCCGTTGATGGTATTGGTCGCTTGTATATCAACGTGGTTTTTTTACCGAACCGGCAGCGTTTATCCGGGCGGGTTCATTAATGGACTGTTTGTGTGCTGGTATGTTGTTGCCGGACAAGCCACCCAGGCGATACCGCTGATAGGTTAATATTTCATCAGCGAAGGTGGCGTTGCGGTCGGTTTTGACCGGAGCCTGGAAATCATGTGCAACGATTGAATTTCAATTATATAGGATTTGCCGTGGCGCTGATGTACGGGTGCTGACGGAAAAAATAGGAGTCAGTGGAATTGGAAAATATAACGATCAGTACAGCGGGCAACGAGCTGAAAAAGGAGTTATTGTCTATCGCACATACGGCGTTTGTCGCCGATCCATTTCTGCGGTGGATGATGCCGAATGCAAGCTCTTTTATCGAAAACTATGCAAAGATTACCTTTGCTATGGCTGGCAGAGCCTTCGAAAATAAAACGGCGTATTATGCGGAGGATTTTTCCGCTGTGGCTTTGTGGTTACCGCCGGGTATTTCCGCCGACGAAGACCTTTTAGTGTCGACACTTATGTCGGTAATTCCAGAGAGTATTATGGAAAATATGATACGTCTGGGCAGTGAGATCGAAAAATACCACCCTGAGAATTGCTGGTATCTTGCAGTATTGGGCGTTGATCCGATGATGCAGGGCCGGGGCCGGGGTGCTTCAATGCTTAAACATGTTCTTCAGCGATGCGACCAGGATGAATTACCAGCATATCTTGAATCGTCAAACCCCGCTAATATATCGTTGTACCAGCGCCATGGATTTGAAGTGATGGGAGAGATTAATGTTGGCAATCCGGTGCCACTGACTCCGATGATACGCGAGTCGCGTTAAGCACCAGAATTAAAAGAATGTGCGAGGAAATAAAAACAAAATACTAAAAAATAACATGGAAATAGTCGAGCCGTGACTTGGAAGAGGCACACGGCTTGTCTATGTGCAATAAGGTCGCTGTTACCCTAAATGCCGTGCTACCGTATGGCGAAGCAAAAGATTTCCCGCCGGCGCGGGGCGGCGGGTAATTTTTCGATCCGGTGAAGAGTCATGCAGTAACGAGCGATAGCAGAGTGTGTTCTAGCTGCTACCTGCGGACGACCTTCGCGATATCTACCTAGCCGCCCATTTGTGCGGCGAGTGCTTTCAGTATAGCCATATCTTCCTCAGTCGGTTTGTAACGTCCACCGCACCGAGCGTCAGTATTTTGTAGCAATTTGGTTATCTTCGGCGTTAATGGAATTGGATCGCAACCGTGACCCGTTTCGCAGATCATATCAAATTCAGGCGCAGCTTTTACATGACAGCCAAAGCAGTTACCTCCAAAGCGGTTAATGACATCGACAAAGCCCCGCTTGCCAATTTCTGTGCCTTGGGCCGAAACGTTTAATTCAAAAAACTCCCAGTCTTTGGTAGCGGCGTTGAAACCTTTAGGGTGTTTTACCATAACTTCTCCGGGTACAAGTTGTACCACGGAACCTGCTGGATACTCGCCCTTCTCAGCATTTGCAACCGCAACGGTTTCTGATAATTTCCCTTCGATTAAATTGTCGACATAAAATCCTCGCACCGGTTCCATATCTAATACGCAGTTAAAGTCGGAACTGGAAATGGTGAGTGTGTCATTATTCTCCGTGGACGCCATTGTTAGGCTGCTGATTAACATTAACACCAATGTATTGAGTATTTTCATGATTCTCTCTCTTATTAAAGTCATGGGGTAACGAGGATAAAGCAGTATAATTGCATAAAATATAATTGTGCGCAACCTAGTTTCAGAAATTACTACGACGTAGTGTACTAATCGAGAGAGTACTTCGCGAGTTCCTGCTAATTTTTGGACGAAAAAACCGACGAATAGGAAAGGTAAGTTAAGTGCGGCCTAAGCATAGTAAAAGTTCTGGTTAACGCCGCGAAAAATTTACTTATCCAAGCCGTCGAGAAACTGCTCACAGAGATTCTTAAGCTCACGCAATTGCGCCTCCGGCAAATCGACAGAGCAGGACAATTGTTCCGGGATATACTGCGCTTGTTCTTTCAAGGCAATACCCTTTTCGGTCAATGAAATGATTCGTACGCGCTCATCTTGTTCGCTGCGCCGGCGTTCGACAAATCCTTTGCTTTCGAGTCGTTTGAGAAGAGGGGTTAAGGTGCCCGAGTCCAGCCTTAGGCGTTGTCCTAATTCCTTAACGTTCAAGCTCAATTCCTCCCACAAGACCATCATTACGATGTATTGCAGATAGGTAATGTCGATTTTATCCAGCAAGGGCCGGTAGGCGCGAACGATGGCATTAGCTGCGCTATATAGTGGAAAGCAGACCTGATTTTCTATCAATAACTGCGGTGTAGTCGTGGCACTGTTCTTCATTTTTTGTCTGGCTTAAGCAATCTAATTGCGCACAACATACGTGCTTTTACCTCTTTAAGCAACAGCCGTTTTTGCTATTGCGCCGGTGAATCACTAAAGCAACGGGAGTTACATTTATCCTCGTAGCGAAAATTTGTATTCACAAACAATAGTGTTTGTCTGGAGTTTGGCTGCGGATCATGGTTTTTGGAATTATCTTCGACGTTTACTGAAATCAGATTTAGCTGGGCGGACGAGCTTTAATGGTACTGGTACCAGCTGGGCCTTGCGTCTTGCCTGTGACCAGTGACCGAGATCTGTCCGAAAAAGAAAACAGTGGACACATCGGACACTTTTCAATTTCATAAGTCATTGACTTAAAAGGGTTTAATGGTTGGCACGATACTTGAAATAGCAATTGAAACGAAATTAGAAAAAATCGAGCTGTGAACTAAAAATCCCTGTGCGGAAAAGGTCCACGATAAGACAGAATATTGACGAACTGAATCACGTTTTTTCCATCTTCGGTGTTGATGAAAAGTTGAGATTGGAACAAGGCGAGAGCGCGGATAAAAGATGATTAAAGATACTTCGAGGCAAGATAATATAAAGCAGAAAATGGGACTCTCTACTCAAGTAAAGAGGCGGTTTCCTCTGGTATTCTCATTGCTTGCGTTAAGTTTGCTTATCGCAGGATTTGCTTATCCTTCGATAGATCAGTGGAGAAATTCCTCTCTGTCGATAAACTCGGAGCGACTGCGATTCGCAACGGTCGAGCGAGGGCAGTTCGTCCGCGATATCTCCGTGCAGGGCCATATCGTTGCCGCGACCCGTCCCATGTTATTTTCTCCCGAGGATGGCAGAGTCACGCTGCGGGTTCGCTCTGGAGATCCAGTCTTTACTGGCGATGTCTTAGTCGAAGTAGACAGCCCCGGTCTGATTAACGAATTCCAGCGAGAGCAGAGTAAATTTCTTGAATTAACAACGGCACTGGCTCGGCAGGAAATTGAAACTCGGATGGAACAGCTCACACAGAAAGATACGGTAGCACTGAAAGAAATGGAACTCGTGGCAGCTAAGCGTGAATTGAGAAGAGCAGAAGTCGCGCACAAAAATAGCGCGATAGCTTTGCAAGATTATGAAAAGGCGGTCGATGACAAATTTCGTGCGGTCGCTGTCTTTAAGCATCACCTAGAAGAATCACTACTGAAGTCAGAACGCCTAAAACTGGAGCTGGATATTCTCAACCACGCCCTCGACAGGCAGAAGTTATTGGTTCAAGACCTCGAGCGAAAAGTTCAGGCTCTCACCATCCATTCTCCGGTTGACGGCGTTGTTGGCAACTTGGAAGTGGAGCAGAAATCGATTGTGTCACAGCATCAGGCTATTCTTTCCGTTGTCGATATGAGTGCGTATGAAATTGAAGCTCAGGTACCCGAGGCGTACGCTGACGATTTAGCGCAGGGTCTGTCAGTTGACATCGAATTTTCTGGAAAAAGAGTTGCGGGGGAGCTATCGGCAATCTCGCCGGAAATCGAAAAAGGTCAAGTTCGGTGTCGAATTCGCTTTGCCGACACGAAAGGTCTTTCCCTAAGGCAGAATCAACGTGTTAACGCTCGCATACTATTAGAATCGAGAGACAAGGTGTTAATGGTTGCGCGTGGTCCTTTCATACAAAGTAGTGGGGTAGGTTTTGTTTACATGGTTGAAGGTGGTGTCGCCGTGCGTTCTCCCGTCACCACAGGAGTGACCAGCGTTGGCAAGGTTGAAATATTATCAGGGTTGGTTGAAGGCCAGCAGATCGTCATCTCATCAAGCGACGTGTTTGAAAGCCATGAACGCGTATTACTACTAAATCAGTGAACAAACCGTCCAAACTTTAAGTTGGCGTCAGGAGATTACAATGTTATCGATGAAACATATATCCAAAGTATTTCAAGCAGACTTAATCGAAACTCACGCCTTAAGAGATTTCAATCTTGAGGTGAAGGATGGCGAGTTTGTCGCTGTAACCGGTCCCTCGGGATCTGGGAAAACTACATTTTTGAACATCGCTGGACTGTTGGATCCGTTTGAATCCGGCCGTTATGAACTGGATGGCGTTGATGTCAGTCATCTTAATGACGACGAGGCGTCGATGTTGCGAAATGAAAAAATTGGTTTCATTTTCCAATCTTTCAATCTAATTCCCGATCTCAATCTTTTTGATAATGTTGACGTGCCCCTGCGCTATCGCGGGTTCAAAGCCGCAGAAAGGAAAAGACGAATCGAACATGCTCTGGAAACAGTCGGCCTTTCCGGACGAATGAAGCACCTGCCGTCTCAATTGTCCGGTGGACAACAACAGCGTGTTGCTATAGCTAGAGCGTTAGCAGGAGAGCCCAAAATATTATTGGCCGATGAACCAACTGGTAATCTGGATTCGTTAATGGCAAGGCAAGTATTAGAATTACTTGAGTCGATCAACGAGGCTGGGTCTACCATTATTATGGTTACGCACGACGTCGATCTGGCACGGAGGGCTCGTCGTAATGTTCACGTTCTGGATGGAAGTGTGGATGATTTCACTGTGTACGATTTCGAGAAAGAATCTCACGGTTTTCCAACTGAAGATGAACGAACAACATTCGCTTGACACAAAAGATAGTTTTCTTGGTTTTGTACCGGTATATATTAAGGGCTCATTATGTTTACCTATTACGTCCGACTGGCGTGGCTTTCGTTTAAGAAAACCCCAGTACTTTCAAGTTTAATCGTTGGTGCCATTGGCATAGGTATCGGCGCTTGTATCAGCATCCTAACCGTTTATACACTTATGATACAAGATCCTGTGCCCGGATCGTCCGACAAAATATTCACTTACAAATTGGATAATCAACCGGAGCTAGAGGAAGATAGAAGCGGCGATAGCGCGTATGCGTTAGTCGGTTATCGCGATGCGACAAATATCTCAAAAAGCAACATTCCAGATGCGCACAGTTTGCACTATCAGACTGAGGCCGTCATTTTTCCGATGAATGAGGGGCCAAATCAGGGACAGGCACCTTTTAAAGACGAGCTCCGATTGGCCAGTTCGGGATTCTTTAAGGTGCATAAAACCCCCTTTTTGTACGGCAGCGCGTGGACCGAAAACGAAGAGGAATCGAGCCCCTTTCAGACTGTGTTGAGCAAGGTGCTTAATGAGCAACTATTTGGTGGTGTGAATAGTGTGGGTAAGAGTTTAAAAATCGGGTCAAACAGTTACAAGATTGTTGGCGTTATTGGCGAGTTCAACCCCATTCCGCGATATTTTGAAACTGATTCCGACGCCTTCTCGGTCATGGCGGGTGCCGTGATTCCTTTTTCGCTGACTGAACAATTGGAACTCCGAAAAAAGGGCGGGAATAGTCGGTGTTTTGAGGATCCTGCAGAGGATACTTTTCAATCGTTTCTTGAGACAGAGTGCAACTGGATTCATCACTGGGTAGCGATTGAGTCGGAAAGTGCCCGGCGAGACTTCAAAGATTTTCTTGATAACTATGCACTAGAGCAGCGACGCTATGGGCGGTTTATGGGCCCTTTTACACACGAACTGCATGATGTCATGTCCTGGCTTGAAGACCGTAAGGTTGTCAACCAGGACTACCGACTCCTCCTAAGCATCGCCTTTCTGTTTTTGATCGTTTGTTTGCTTAATTGCATCGGATTGATGCTCGCGAAATTTCTTGGAAAATCAGGAGAGATGAGTTTACGGCGAGCGGTTGGAGGGTCGAAAAAAATGATATTTAGACAGCATATAGTCGAGATCGCTTTTATTGGTTTACTCGGCGGTTTCGTCGGATTACTGGTTTCGCTAATCGGACTCTTTGGTATTAAATCTCTCTATCGAAACTATGAGCAGTTAGCACATATTAGCTGGGAGTTGACACTCCTTACGCTCGTTTTAGCCGTAGGCGCAACGGTGTTGGCGGGACTACTTCCAGCCTGGCGAGTGTGTCGTCTTCCTGTTTCACAATATCTTAAATCACAATAGATTGGCGGAGAAAAATATGAAATTCTTTCAGGATACCAGGCCAATTCTCAGTGCCATGTGGCGTAACAAAATCGGTGCAAGTTTGATTACATTGCAAATAGCAGTAACGCTGGCGGTGGTTGTCAATGCGCTGTTTATTATCAACGGCAGGATCGAAAAAATGTCCCGACCAATGGGCATAGATGTAGAAAATATATTTTCGATTCAGACAGTTGCCTTGTCAGAAGCCGTCAATAGGAAGAACTTTATTCAGGAAGATTTAAGACAGATTCGAAATATTGACAGCGTTCGAGACGCAATCCCAATATTGAGATACCTGCAGTCAGGTAGCGCTCGTGCCGAAACGTACCGTGCTACACCGCAGGGCAATCATGATGCAGAAATTCTAGCCAATATCAATTATACCGACGAACACGGGTTGCAGGCTCTCGGTGTAGAACTGCTGGAAGGCCGCTTTTTTCGCGCAGACGAAATCGAACATATTTCTATTGATTTCAACGGCGTACCGTCGAAAGTCGTCATCACGGAATCGTTAGGTCGAAAATTCTTCTCTGAAGGTAACATGGCCGGACGTACTATCTATTACGATGAGGCCGGTATTTCGATCGAGGTGATTGGCGTTATATCCGATGTTGCAGCAGCGTGGATGGCTCGAGACACCGCACAGCTGGCGGACACCAAATATAACTTCATGCTGCATCCGTATGTTATGTACAATGATGCGGTGAATTATCTGATTCGGACGCAGGATGGACAACTGGCTTCTACCATTCCCCAAGTGGAGGAAATACTGCTAAAATCTGATGCTAATCGGCTTATACGACTAATACAAACTCAAGCTGATGTCGTAAACAATTCCTTTTCCAAAGACTATGCAACGGTGATCGTTTTGACAACAGTTATGTTTTTAATGGTCTTAATAACAGGTTTGGGTATCGTTGGTCTCGCTTCATTCTCGGTAAAACAACGCACGCGCCAAATTGGAACGCGGCGGGCGTTAGGCGCGAGGAGAAAAGATATTCTTCGTTATTTTTTTGTCGAAAACCTATTGCTAACGACAATGGGTGTTGTGCTCGGTGCGATCTTTACATACCTGTTAAACTACGTGTTGTCGACGGCATTTGCTGGTGAAAGGCTGGACTCTCAATATTTACTCAGCGGGATCGTCGTTGTCTATTTTCTTGGATTGATTGCTGTTTTAGGGCCAGCAAAAAAAGCATCGGCTATTCCACCTGCCATTGCGACTCGAACGGTTTGATGAATAAAAAACTGGCAATATTGATAGGATGGGAGGCAAATTGAGTTTAATTCTTATTATTGACGATAACAAAGGCGTTTGCTCCGCTTTAGAAATATTGTTCTCTCTCTACGATTTGAAGGCGGTATCTGCGCATACTCCCGATGATGGTTTGGCAGTACTAGATACGAAAAACGTGTCTCTTGTCATTCAGGATATGAACTTTAGTGAAGACACGACATCGGGGAGAGAAGGCGTGGCTCTGTTCGGAGAAATTCGTCGATCATTCCCGGACTTACCGATTATTTTGTTAACGGCCTGGACCCATCTCGAGTCCGCTGTCGAATTGGTTAAACAGGGTGCCTCGGATTATCTAGCGAAACCGTGGGACGACGACAAACTCATTACTACTATTAGAAACCTTCTTGAACTAAGTAATGCAAAATCTGAACTGGAATCGAGGAACGAAGAGCAACAATTGCAGCGGGCAACATTGGATTCTTACGATCTCTGTGGTACGGTTTTTGAAAGTAGTGCTATGTTGCAAGTTTTGTTACTCGCCACGCAGGTCGCCGATTCTGATTTACCGGTACTGATCACCGGGCCAAACGGATCCGGGAAAGAAAAAATTGCTGAAATAATACATCGAAACTGCCATCGCAAAGGAGCAATGGTTAGTACAAATGCCGGTGCAATGCCGGCGGACCTTCTAGAAAGTGAATTGTTTGGATCGGTGTCTGGTGCTTTTACTGGCGCGAAAGATCGAGAGGGTCGGTTTTCAAAAGCGCATAAAGGGTCTCTTTTTTTGGATGAGATCGGAAATTTGCCTCTACAAGGCCAAGTGAAATTGTTGCGAGTTTTGCAAACAGGCGAGTTTGAGAAATTGGGTTCTAGTGAAACCAGTTCGGTAGATGTGCGGCTTATCTGTGCCACTAATAGCAATTTGCCAGAGGAAATTATTGCTCATAGGTTTCGAGAAGACTTATATTATAGAATTAATGTGATTGAAATAAAGGTGCCACCACTAAACCAGCGGCCCGCTGACATTATGCCTTTGGTGCGACACTTTTTAAAAGGAGCGTTAACTTTATCTGAACAAGCTGAGTGTGCACTAGTTGACTATCATTGGCCGGGAAACGTTAGGGAGCTGGAGAATTGTATTCAGCGCGCTAAACTGCTAAATCGCGATGGTGTTGTTTCTATAGCTGACCTAGGCTTGGTAGGTGAAGGCTTCGGGAAAGAAGTAGGGGCTGCCGGAAACATTGGCAGAGACATTAACAAAAATGACATGCTGGTCGCACTGCAAAATTACAATGGCGTTATCAGCCGGGCGGCAAAAAGCCTGGGTCTGTCTCGGCAATCTTTTTATCGTCGAATGGAAATCTACGGTCTAAAAAAGTGACAGCTTTAAAGAAACCCATTGCTCAAAATGTTCGAATGAGAACGGTAGAAAAGGAATAAGAAAATTTTCTCATTGCAAGGAAAAATATTTTTCTTTAACTTGGCGTTAGTCGTGGCAAGCTCGCTAATGGCTTTGCTTGCGTTGTACTATTTTCCTTTTTGGTGGGCTTATGTCTCGGTCCTGTTAATCATGGTGCCGTTCACTTTCTATTGCTCTTCTGTTTTTTCATCACCCATTGTTAATCTTATTCAAGCCTTAAGTGATTCTACCAGTAATATTAAGGATGAGGATTTTTCGATTACAATATCGTCCTCCAGACAGGATGAACTTGGAGAACTTGTTGCTCGTCATAATGAGGTCGGTCAGCTACTGCGAGCTCAGCGTCACAGTATAAATCAACGGGAATTGTTGTTGGACACTGTTCTGCAAAGTACGCCGGTTGCCATGTGGCTGTGTGATCACAGAGAGCGAATTGTCTACTCAAATATTGAAGCGCGCAGCTTGCTTGCCAGTGGAAAAGGTATCACTGGCCTCAATATGACGGAATTGTCAGGATCATTGAATGCTGACCTTGCCGAAGCGATACGGGTAAGGCAAGATGGATTAGTTTCTATTGAAACGTCTGCTGAAGTAGAAACCTTCTACACATCATCACGATTCTTTACCCTTAACGGACGCCAGCACCGTTTGTATCTTGTGCGAAGAATGACAAGAGAAATTAGCCGCCAGGAGGCACATACCTGGAAACGTGTAATCAGAGTCATTTCTCACGAACTAAATAATTCCCTGGCACCTATTTCTTCATTGGCACACTCGGGGAAAATAGCGATGGAAAAAATGAAGGCAAACTCAGCCAGTGACGAGAGTTGGACCCCGCTTGTGCATATATTGACTTCGATTGGCGAGAGGGCTAACCATTTAGCTGAGTTTATTGAAGGCTATGGAACCTTTGCCAGACTTCCGAGTCCGCGCATTAAGACATTCGATATGATGGATATGATGACCAACTTATCGCAGCAGCACAAGTTCACCCTAGAGGGAAGAAAGGAAAATTTTGATGTTCAGTTAGACCAATCCCAAATAGAACAGGTGTTAATTAATCTAGTCAAAAATGCCAGAGAGGCTGCGGGGGATGATGGCACTGTTGGATTGTCGGTAGAGCGTCGAAATGATTGTCTTGTCATCGTGATTTCTGACGATGGCCCGGGTATGTCTGATGAGATAATGCAGCAAGCCCTATTGCCTTTCTACTCAACGAAGCAAGGTGGCTCAGGTTTAGGTTTAGCTCTGTGTCGAGAAATAGTCGAAGCGCACAACGGTCGATTGTCGATTAGAAATGGCTTAACATCGGGCGTCGATGTCATTGTAAGTATTCCTCAGGATAGTGAATGACTCAGAATTGGTTTGCGGAACCCGTTCCTTTTTAGAATCATCTGCTTTCGGAACAATCCTTTTCGGAACGGCTCTTTCAAAAAATGCTTTCACGAAACACTGTTTTCCCGAAAACAAATTGTCGAAAGCCCGAGGGTTAAAATGACTACGTAATTTACGTAAGCACAGCAACGCTTATTAAGCTAGATCACGTCTACCGAGAAATATTTAGGTTCCACAGAATGTTTGTTTTACGACTTGATCTGTTTGCGGGGGTTTGGCGTATTCGCTACACCGTGAGTCATAGTGATAGGGGTGCTCTAATATGTCGACCAAGGTGTGAAATGGTTTTAGGTCAGACTGCTGAGTAGCAGAACTGATGACTTGTTCAACAAGATGGTTTCTCGCTATAAAAACAGGATTGACTGCTAGCATCGCTTTTGATATTTCTTGTGTTGTCGCCTCTTCTTCGTCAATTCGTTCATGCCATTGACTTATCCAGGTTGAAAATGCCGTAGGTAGTTCGAAAATCTCACGGATGCTTTGTTGCGGCCGTAGGGATTGGTCATCGTGGGAACTGGCCAACTCAGATAGTCGTCGAAAGGTGAGCGTAAAATCGGTTCTTTCCTCAGTCATGAGTTCTAACAGATTTTTGATCAAGGCTTCGTCGCCATCGAGAATTTTGGTCAGCCCCAATTTCTCCCGCATAATTCGGTGATAGGCATTGTTGAAGAGTGTTGGGAACGCATCGATTGATTCCTGAGCAAGAGCTATAGCCGTGGTTTCATCGTTATTGAGAAGCGGAATAAGCGATTGAGCCAAGCCGACTAAATTCCAATGGGCAATTCCGGGTTGATTTTTGTAGGCGTAACGTCCGGCCCGATCTATAGAACTAAATACTTTATCAGGATCAAAGTCATCCATAAAAGCACAGGGACCATAATCGATTGTTTCCCCGCTTAACAACATGTTGTCGGTGTTCATCACGCCATGGATAAATCCGACCGACTGCCAGCTGGCGATAAGATCAACTTGTGCCTTAATGACGCGATCGAGTAAATCTTTGTAAGGGTTTTCTGCTGCTAGAGACTGGGGATAGTGTCGTTGGATAACATGGTCGGCCAGTTGCCGGGTTGCTTCTATATCTCCCTGGGCGGTGAAATATTGGAAAGTACCAAATCGAATATGGCTTTTACCGACCCGCATTAATACCGCTCCGGGTAAAGCGCTGTCTCGGAAAACGTCTTCGCCACTAGTCACTGCCGCCAAAACTCGTGTGCTAGCGATGCCCAGATTCGCCATCGCGTCGCTCACTATATATTCTCGTAGAACGGGGCCGAGCGGTGCACGGCCGTCCCCACCGCGCGAGTAAGGCGTTGGACCTGAGCCTTTTAACTGGATGTCATACCGGTCTCCATTGCCCGCGAGCGTTTCACCGAGCAGCACGGCTCGACCATCGCCGAGCTGGGGGTTCCACTGGCCAAACTGGTAGCCGGCATAAACTGCCGCCAGAGGAATAGCACCGTTGGGGATTTGATTACCGGCAACAACCGCTACGCCTTCATTCGATTCAAGCCACTCGGGATCGATTCCCAGCTGTTGCGCAAGCTGGTGGTTGACCCGAATCAACTTGGGACTTGAAACCGGTGTAGGGAGTTGATGGCTGTAAAATACGCCTGACAACTGTGCGTAACTATTGTCAAAAGTTATAGGGTCTAATGAATTCATTTCGCGGCGTCTACTAGCTAGTGGCCGACAAGTCAGGCCTGAGAATTAAAGGACTCGATCATTTTACTATGAACGCAGTTTACTGCAATAGCGAGCTGATCCTGTACTTCAATGGCAGATGAGTCGAATTTAGATCGGTGATTTAGAAATGATGGGCTTAGCAAAATGGAGAGCGATAACCCCCGAAGACGTTATCGTTCTCCATTAATGATGAGTCGTTACGCTGCGGATCTTTGCTCTTCGGCGGCAGGTTTAGCTGCCTGGCCCGCTGGGTTATCGAATATAAGAGTCCCGTCTTCGATAGGCGCTTTTCTGATGGTCTTTTTATCTAGTGTGTAATTTTGAGTGTTTCGCCAAGGGTCGATATCACCTTGTTTGGGGAACAAATGCATCATTCTTTGCATGTACCCGGCGGTAAAATCATCGACCCAAGGCTTTGTTTTCATATTTTTGTCTTCATCGCGCAGACGAGGCGTACACTGCCTCATACCTGTTTCATCCATGCGTTTTATCATCCGACAAACGAATTCGGCATTGATGTCGGCCCTCAGTGTCCAGGAGGCATTGATATAACCAAAGGTTTGGATGAGATTAGGTACATCGGAATACATCATTCCCTTATAAGACAAAGTATCGGGAAAATCGATAGGCTTGCCGTCGATGCTAAAGCTTGCGCCGCCCAGAACTTTCATGTTCAGGCCGGTTGCGGTAACGATTATGTCGGCCTCTAACAATTCACCACTAGCCAGCTTAATACCGCTCTCGGTGAAACAATCGATGATCTCGGTAACGACTTTGGCCTTGCCTGAGTTAATTGCGTTAAACAGATCCGAATCGGGCACGAGGCAGAGGCGTTGATCCCATGGGTTGTAGCGAGGTGTAAAGTGAGTGTCGACGTCATAGTCTGGACCTAGTTGTTCACGGACCAAATCGAGTATGAATTTCTTAACCTTCTCCGGTTGTTTACGTGTGCGTTCGTACATTATCCGGGTCATCTGTACATTCTTGAACCGCGTTAACGCATAGGCAATTTTTTCCGGTAATATTTTCCTGAGCGCATTGGCCAATTTGTCCTGCGCTGGTCGCGACACCACATAGGTTGGTGAGCGCTGTAACATCGTAATACTGGCAGCCTTATCGGCCATCGCGGGGACAAGAGTCATTGCGGTCGCACCACTGCCAATAACCACAACTTTTTTACCGGTATAATCTAAGTCCTCGGGCCAGAACTGTGGATGAACAGTCGTGCCTTTAAAATCATCAAAACCTTTAAAATCAGGTGTAAAACCTTCGTCATAATTATAATAACCACTGTTCATGTAGAGTAAATTACAGGTGAATTGGATAGTTTCACCATCAGTTCCGGCAGCGGCGGTAACAGTCCAGCGTGCCTCTTCTGTCGACCAAGAAGCGTCTTTGACGAAATGTTTAAAATGAATATGTTCGGTAATCGCGTTTTCATCGGCGGTCTCAATCACATAATCGCGGATGGAGGGCCCATCGGCAATGGCTTTGGCGGCAAGCCAGGGCTTAAAGCTGTAGCCCAAAGTATGCATGTCGCTATCGGACCGAATTCCCGGATAGCGAAATAAATCCCAGGTGCCACCGATCGCATCGCGACCTTCCAGGATGGCATACGTTTTCTCGGGACATTTGTCCTGTAAGTGGTAAGCGGCGCCAATACCGGAGAGGCCCGCACCGACAATTATCACATCAAAATGAGTCATTTTTTCCTCAATATCGTTATCAATTGCTACTGTTGTTCAGAATTTGTGCAACGCAGAATAAGTAGATTTTATGACTATTACAAGGTCTAACTTCTTTCTTGCTTTTTGTTAATGTTAAGGTCGATAGCGCAAAATTTTGTGCCGTGATAGAAATTTGGTAATTGATTATGGGTTGGAATTTATCGCTGATAAGGTATTGGCCAACCTTATTTCCCAAGAAGACCGAGATGCACTATATATTTAAGGTTGTCGGGATCGGTTATACTATTCATGATTGTGCATATCAAACAGCGGGTTCATCAATGAGTGTCATTCGAGACAGAGTTAAAAATAATTTCCCGATGGTGCTTCTTACCCTGTTAAGTATTGTTCAGGCCTTGGCCTTTGAGCTTCTATGGGATGAAATACACCAACGTCCTGATCTCTATCAATGGAGTTGGGAGGCGGTGTCCGGTTGGATGCGAGTCATCACTGTATTTCTCGGGATTGTTGTGATTTGGCATAGTTATGCCAGCAACTCAATGCGCTTTCGTTGGGTACCTTCAATGGTCGATACCTTATTCCCATTTTGCGTGGGCATTGTGCAATTTAGCATGATCGATAGATTGGGCCCCGAATATGTATCGCAGTGGCTATTTTTGCTGGCAGTTCTTTTTGCGGTGATGAATTGGGTTAGCCAGAATGATATGGTACGAGCGCGCCTTGAGGTTGAAAATTCTGAATTTTTCGAAAAACGCGGAAGAGCCACCCTTAAAGACGTTCTCCCGGTCATGCTGATTGTCACGAGTCTTTGCTTGATGAGCTTTTTGGTCTGGATGACAGGCAGTAATCCTTGGGTAACGGGAATCGCGTCGTTTATAGCAATGTTTGTCATCGTCGTGCAAATGGTGATTGCCGATGGGTTCTGGAAATGGTCATTGTCCTTAGATAATGTCCAGGAAAATAAATCGAGTATTGTGCCCAATATGGAACATGATACAGGCGAGAAACGTAGTTGAGACAAAGCGCAGGAACAGGAAAGCATTAGCTGATAGCGGCTTGTCTAATAGACGCTATGCTGACCTATTTTACCGGCTTCTCGTCATTTCCAGATAACCACGGCCGACTAACTTCTGTGACTCGGCGTCGAAAATAGCAACCGCACCCTCCCAATACTTCACGGCGAGGTCCATATATTGATCATCCATAACCGCTTCAACAACCCAACTTTTGTTTTGCGCGGCGTAGTCTATTTGCCAGCGAGTTGGGTAACGTTTGCCATCCTGACTTTGCCATTCTTCGAGAATGTTTAGTTTGATGTCTGTTGGCTTGATGGCGAGGCTGTTGCCGATATCGTCAACCCACTTTCCCTGGCTATTGATATCGGCCCGCCCTTTGAGGTCGAGCAATTGGTAGTACATTAAGTCTTCACCACTGTCGAGCTGCAGAGAAAACCAGTTCCAGCCACTCTGGTTTTTATCGAGTGCACTGGTACTCCATTCGCGGTCAAACCAACTGGAACCATTGACGTCTATCGTGTTGCCATTAAGTCGTATAATTCCCTTTGTGGCCATGCGGGTATATGAATAGTAATAGGAGGCGTTGCCTGGAACTGCGCTTTTTTGACTAAGGCCCTGATCTCCTTGTAGAACGTGGCCTTTGGTCGGTTTAAGTTCTAAGGCCAAATCGAAGTCCTTTGTTTTTACCTGGAGTTGCCAGGGAAAATCGTTTGAAACACTTCCTAGTGTCCAGTCTTCCAGCCATATCTTTATGGGATTAGTTTTAGCACCAGCAAGGCCCGGATTAGCTCTAGAAAAACGTTGCTTGTGGTAGTGAACTTGTCCGTTTATGTCGGTGACAGCAGCATGAGCCATCCAAATGTCGTTCACTGCCCAGTTTGACTGCCGTTCCGTGATTTGAGTTTGCAGAGCTAATACTGGAACAATAGCCGTGCGGAAGAACGTTACCTGATAACCGAAGACTCTGTCCTCTCCATCGGACACATTGCCCGTTAAATACCACCATTCATTTCGAAAGGTTTCATGAGCAGCATGGTCTTGCGGGAAATGGAATTCTCTCTCTTTCAATGCCCTTTCAAAACCATGGGTATTTTGTCCACCGAGAATATCGCTAAGATCGAGACCTATCGCAGTCGCAGGCTTCTTTTGACATCCAGCTAGCGCCATCAGGCTGAGCAGAAGCCAAAAAACGGCTGTAATCTTACTGTTTACCCTGACGGTGCTTGATAATACAGGAAAGTGACAAATCACTATCATTCCTCTCGTAAGGCTTGAGCGGGAGAAATAGTCGAAGCTTTTAGAGCGGGGTAAACACCCGCTAGCGCAGCTGCAAATATCGCCAACAATAAGGCTTCAATCAAGACAGTGTTGGGTACCTGGTGCAGCATGCTCCACCCGAATGATCGTCGGTTAATGACTTCGATGAGAATATTTGCCATTACCAACCCCAGTGGAATCGACATCAGCCCGGCTAACACGCCCATCAAGCTGGTTTGTCCGAAAATCATTAGACTGATTTGTTTTGGGGTCATCCCGGTGGCGCGCAAAATAGCGAACTCCCGTGTTCTTTCCAACTGGAGTGCCATTAACGCGCTTAATACACCTACAAATGCGACGACGATAGCCAGTATTCTCAATACGCGGGTTATTTCAAAGGTTCGATCAAAAACAGCGATTGCCACTTCTCGTATTTCTCGGTTTGAGATAACTCGAATCTGTTCGCCTTCATCTTGTAGCACCATCTTAACCGTTTTAAGGAGCTCCGCCTGATTTGTGTTAGCAGCACGGTATATCGACAGGGTTGAAATCCGGTCGTCATTCCACCATTGTTGGTAGGCGCTCCTATGCAGGGCGATCATACCGGTGCTGCTCGTGAAATCATAATAGACACCCAGAATAGCAAGAGACTTTGTTCCCTCATTCGTCACAACGCTTATGTTATCGCCGGGGGCGAGTTGCTGGTGATAGGCCAGAGGTTCAGAAATCATGATACCTTTACCCTGATCAAATAGTGCTAAAGCGTCGTCAATACTATGCTTGAGGGGTAGGGATGCTGTGCCCTTAATTGGCGTGGTAGCAATGGTTCGAATGGGTCCAAACTCGGTTTCTATCGTAGTGACTCGGCTGGAAGATACCGCAGAGACTCCGGGTATCGCCTCAAGTCGAACAACAAGGGGCTGCGTTAACCCGGTACCGCTTCTATCGGCCGTTGAAATATAAATATCGGCGCTCAGGTATTGGCCGAGCCAGACGTTAACGGTTTCTCGGAAACTACTGACCATCACACCCACACCCACCGTGACAGATACTGCCACAGTCAGTGCTGCTACGGCCATACCGGTGCGACTCATTCCCGCTGAAATGTCGCGTATCGCAATACGTGCGGTACTATTTAGCCAGGGAGAAAATAGTTGCAATAAAGATCGCGTTGCTAATATGAGAAATACCGGGACCAGCAAGCAAAAGCCCAATACGATAAATGTTAGAGCCACAAAACCCTCAATCAGCGTCCCGTGGGTTGGTGATAGGATAAGAAAACCAATAGTGAGCATAATGATGGCACAGACCGTAAGCTTAGGTAATCGATGTTGCCAACGGCGCTCGAGAACAGATCTCTGCATAACACTGATTGGCTGATTGCGGCTGGCTTCCCATGCCGGTAACGAACAAGCTGCCAAAGACATGCCCAAGCCAACGACAAAACCCTTTATCAGTGAAATGGGGTCAATAATAAAAGCTGTCACGTGTAAGTTGAAAAACAAGTCATTCACTGTGCGGGTGACCAGCTGTACCAGTACTTGCCCTAGTAGCAAGCCCAATAACAATCCAGCTAAGCTTGCGATGGTCGCCAGGACGAGTGATTCTCTGATAACTAAAAAAAACACTTCTTTGCGAGTGACACCAAGCGCTCGGTAGATGCCGAGAGTATTACGTCTCTGTAAAACGGACAGGGTCACGGTGTTGTAGATGAGCAAGGTCGCGACCAGAAGAGCCAGCAGGCTCATTGCGGTTAAATTGATATGAAAAGCTTCACTCATCTGGCGCAAATTATCGTTGCGCGATTCGCTCTCAACCAGGCTAAGCCCTGGCGGTAACCATGTGCGAATAGATGCACTAGTCGTTTGATCCAATATAAGATCGATTCGGTCCAGATACCCGAAACGATTTAGCAAACGTTGGGCGACGGCGATGTCGGCAAACAATAAACCGTCGGTTGCGGCGGGGTTGTCGGAGGGGAAAGTTGCCGCGAGTTTAACCGGAATTACTTCGCCGCCTCTTTTCAAATTGAAGACATCCGACCTTTTTAAATTTAGACGCGCCGCAGCACGCTCTGACAACATGACAGAATCGCCGCTTGAAAAGGCACTACCAAGGCCCTGGTATTGCAGTCCAGCGGTATGTCTGCCGACGTTTGCTTCGCTGATGGGATCAACACCCAATAAGGAAAATGGTTCTCCGCGAATAATGACCTGCCCAGTTACCATCGGTAGGCTCGATCTGATCGCTAAATCCGTTCTTAATTTCGTATATATTTTTTCCGGAATACCTGTAGGTCCACCGATAATTTGGTGAGTTGTCGGGCCTGCAATAGATTCGAGTGACAGGGAAAAGGCGCGCCGAGCGCTACTGTTGGCAAGGTCAACACCGACCACCATCGTAACGCCCAGCATCACCCCAATAACGGTCAACCAACTTTGCCACCGATGACGATTCATAAAGCGCAAACTACTGAGCGTTAGCAACTTGTTTACCGTGAACAGATTACCAGGCAAAGTGACCCTCCCGCTCAATTAGCAACCCATCTTCGAGTGTTAATATGCGGTCGGCGGTTTTCGCGACGGCCAGACTGTGGGTGACAAGGAATAAAGTTCCGCCACTTTCTACCATCAGCTGCTGAAGTAACGTTAGAATCTTTTGTCCGGATTCGGCGTCCAGATTGCCCGTCAGCTCATCCGCCAATACGAGCTTTGGTGAGTGGACCAGCGCTCGAGCAATGGCGACACGTTGCTGCTCACCCCCGGACATTTGATCGGGAAGCTTGTTTTTTTGATTCTCGAGCCCGACCGCACGGATAAGGTGATCAGTTTTCTCTCTTGTTTGCGTCGGGGTATAACCGTTTAATTCCAAAACAAGGGCAACGTTTTCGGATGCTGTTAGGGTCGGAATCAAATTGAAAAACTGATAAATAAAACCGATGTGTCGGCGTCTGAATAGAGTGCGCTCGTGTTCAGATAAGGCAGTGAGATCGATGCCATCGACAACGACGACACCCGTATCGGCTTGATCAATACCGCTTATTACGTTCAGTAGTGTGGACTTGCCTGAACCACTACGACCGAGTAAGGCAATTGTCTCGCCTTTATTTATACTAAGGGAAACTCCGAGTAAAACTGATTGGCTGGCGTCACCTTCCCCGAAATTTCGATGCAGGTTTGAAACCTGCACAAATTCATTTTCCACAAATTGTTTCCCGTTCCCGTCAACTTGACTATGAATTGGAATAACGCAATTAAAATTGCGTTTAATCCGACTAAGCTCGATCAGTATAGGCGGATTAAGTGGCAATGCGAAAAAAAGGTCGAGATCTGTTGATTGACGGGATATTGGCTGGCTCAATATTAGCCGATCTAGTATCGATCGGTATTGCTATTGTGTATCACCACGATGGGTTTCTCTTGTGTTACACGTAGGACAATAGTCCGATGAACCGTAGACTTCGCCCTCTCCTCTCTACCCCGATTATCTATCAGGATTTAGAAAAAGGGCTCGAAAGCAACCCTAAAATTTTGGGGTAGTTGACCGGCGCTAATCTTCCGACCAGAGCAAGAAAGTGGGCGTCCTTGCCAACTAAAATTCTGGCTTTATTCTTCTTTACGCCATTGAGAATGAGCAGTGCGGCTTCCTCGGATGTTAAACCCGCCATTTCCTGAAACGTTTCCATCAATTCCTCTTTGGTTGGGCTCTCGTTATCTTTGGTCGTGTATCTGGAGGTACTGACGATATTGGTCTTCACTCCCCCAGGATGGACACAGCTAACGCCAATATGAGTATCGTTGAGTTCCTGGCGCAGCGATTCGGTGTAACCTCTGACAGCAAATTTTGACGCGTTATAAGCCGATTGGGAGGGGAACGACAGAATGCCAAAAATGCTGGACGTATTGATAATATGGGCTTGGTCAGCTTGTTGAAGATAAGGTAAGAAGGCCTTCGTGCCATGGATCACCCCCCAAAAATTGATATTCATAAGCCACTCGAAATCCTCGTAACTCATATGTTCCGCTGAATCTGTCACCGATACGCCAGCGTTATTGAAGACTAGATTGATTTGGCCGAAAGTCTCAAAAGTATCTTTTGCATATCGTTCTACGGCCGATCGGTCGGCAATATCGAGGCATTCAGCACTCACTTTGACATTATATTCCCCTAGTATCGCGGCGGTTTCCAAAAGCGTTTTCTCGACAACGTCTGATATGGCAACAGCACAATTTTGTTTCGCCAGTTCTATTGCTAGCGCGCGGCCCATGCCAGAGCCAGCGCCAGTGATTACCGCAACTTGTTGACTAAATGATTTCATGTCTATTATCCGAATGAGTCGATTGTTGATTGAGTATACTATTGAATGAATTATCGCTGCTGTTTGTCAGCCAGCTCGGCAGTGAAATCTATGTTCCACAACTTTTCAAGTTACAACTTTGTCATGCATTTTAGGCAAGGGAGTAGATTTCATGTGTCACGCTGATTTATGGCGCGTAACGTTCTCGTGGCACTTGTTAGCGTCGGCGGAATATTTTGTGACGGAACTACACTGAAAGTGCGACGAGTGTCGAGCCGAACTGGGTTGTTAGGCAGTTGCGGATAATTAAATACTGCTGCGGTTATTATTGGCTGCAATGAAAAGCCGCGGTCGCCTTCCTTTGAGCCTGAGTTCAAATAAACTGGGTAGTATCCGGAGTTTTCGCTGAGATCCGTTAATTTCAGAACAGTTTCTTTAGGGCGTTCACTTGCTATATAGTTACTTTGTTCTAACTTCCACGGTTTTAATTCCATGGTTCAAATTCGAAGGTTGTCGTTCAGTTAATGTAGATTTTTTGTATCGACAAATTTTTTCATTGCCCTGTTCAAATGAATGAGAACAGGGACTAATTACGGCTAATAAAAAACAAAGTTGAGGAAAAATTGAAAAAAATCGCAGTGATCAGTTTGTCTGTTTTTCTTGCTTGCTTTATCGCGGTAATAGCAACGCTAAAACTTGTTCCGTCTTTCGGTGGGGAAATGCTGGGGGAACGCCTGGATAGAATTGTCAGTTCCGAGCATTATTTTGACGGTGCCTTTTTTAACGAAGAACGGCAAAGCTCACAAAAAATGACTTGGGACTTTGTTCATGAACAGTTTTTTGGTGAGCAAATACGAGTGCCGCCGGCACCATTACCTGTGATACCCATCGGGGTAGATATGCTGGCGAATCAGCCAGAAAGCGGGTTGCGGGTTATCTGGATCGGTCACGCAGGGACACTGATAGAAATCGATGGGGTTCGTCTTCTTATCGACCCGGTTTTTTCAGATTATGCTTCACCCTTTCAATTTATTGGCCCCAAGCGATTCCATGCAGCTCCTATTGCATTACAGGATCTGCAGGGCATTCATGCCGTTGTGATTTCTCACGATCACTACGACCATTTGGATATGGATACGGTTGTGCATTTAGCCAGTCAAGGTACCCAGTTTTTTGTACCTTTGGGAATTGGTGCGCATTTGCAGCGGTGGCATATACCCGCCGCGCAAATCAATGAACTTGAGTGGTGGCAAGAAAAGTCGTTCAGGAATTTGACGATTGTCAGCACACCTAACCGTCACTATTCAGGGCGTGGGCTATCTGACTACAAGGCGACTCTGTGGTCATCATGGTCGATTCTAGGTCCGCAGCATCGCGTTTTTTACAGTGGCGATACTGGTTACTCCAAATTATTCAGTCATATTGGCGAGAAGTTTGGGCCTTTTGATTTGGACATTCTCAAAATTGGGTCCTATGGACCTACGCAAAGTTGGATTGACATACATATGACGCCAGAAGACGCCGTGAAGGTGCACCTGGATCTTAAGGGGAAACGACTGTTGCCCGTTCATTGGGCGACTTTTAATTTAGGCTTGCACGATTGGGATGAGCCTATAAAAAGAGCACTCGATGCGGCTAATGCGGAAGGTGTAGATATTGTCACGCCTCGAATTGGAGAGGTCGTTACAGTGGGCCAACCCTTCGATTCGACTAAATGGTGGGAAGCGATAAAATAGTGAAGTGTTTATACTTTCTGCTTTAAGGAACATTACCCAAACGCTTTGTAAATCTTATGTTTGGCTACGATGTCCCTCCGACTAGAGAGGGGCATCTAAAAAGAAAAGCATCGAAATTCTGAGCAACGGCTTACTCGTAACAGCCAGCTCAGGCTACTCTGGACTCCGGAAATAGGCGTAGAAAATTTTCACTAAAGAAATTTTCATTAACCTGTTTACTTTCTCTTTCCAGTGTTTTGGTAAATTTACCAATGGGATCCCGACCGCCTTCCACGTGAGGGTAGTCACTGGAAAAAAGGTACAAATCTTCATTTGACTGACTAATTAAGTTGGCCACATCTTCATGTGGAAAAGGAGTGAACCCCATCTGCTCGGTCAATTGCTGGGAGGGGGTTCGTTCAAAGCGTACCGATTCATCAACCCGTCCGTAAATTTTCGCGACCCAATCCAGACGCTTTAACAGCTCGGGTACCCAGCCGGCTCCCAGTTCGACCGCTGCGCCGCGTAATTTGGGATTGCGATCGAAAACGCCGTCCATTAATAACATGCTGATAAACGTTTCCGGTGTCTGGTGCATGACGGTAGCGTCTTTCGTCCGCACGTTTTCACCGCCACCCATCCAATCCTTGACCGCGGCTCGACCGTTATTGCTCCACGCTTTTAAGGCCTGCAATGGTGAACCGCCGACGTGTAGTAAAAACGGAGTACCGGTCTGTGCGAGTAAATTCCAGAACGGTTCCAGATCGACATGTCCCGGGGAAATGTCGAACGGTGCACGATGAGGTACCCATATTGATTCCAACCCCGCGTCGAGCGCAAACTCCAATTCAGTCATTGCGCGCGAAGGATCATCCAACGGTACGATGCCAACACCCATCAGTCGGTCGTCGTCACCACAAAAATCGCTCATGTGACGATTGTGAGCACGGGTTGCACCGTAGCGTAATTCCAGTGATTTTTTTGAGCTGGGATGAAAAGGAAATGCGACACTATGGGTCGCGAATACGAGTTGTTTTTTAAAACCCAACATGTCTAGAGCGGTCTTGCGGTCGTCTTTATCGAAGGCACCCAGTGCTTGAATTTCCTTTGACTCGGCAATGAGATCATCGCCCAATGCGATCATTTTTTCTTTGTGTTCCGCGCTGTGTTGACCGCCCTGATTCATTATAACCGCAACTTCTTCGTCACTGACCAGAGAGGCGCTGTAACTAACCTCCGGTACTTCATCGCGAATTTTTGGATCGGCATAAGCCTTTAGAAAATCCGGTTTTTCCATAATGTGGCTGTCGGCGTCGTAAAAAGCGCGAGAGTCTGGTGCGTAAGTCATTTAGTTTCTCCCAAGATTCAATTATTAATATTTTTGTTGTCGAGCATGTTGGATGTTGTTTTGAATGGTGAAAAAGTAACACGCTGGGAATAATAAAACAAAGCCTCATTGGCGAATGCTACCGAATCGATATCGAATTCAAAAAATCAAACGTCGGCAATCAATCCCGTGGATAAGTGTTCCAAACGAAACTATCTGATTACCTGGTCGCCCTTCTTGTTACCGGCACGGAGCTCGCGGCTCTTTACGTTCCTGCCCTCGAACACTGCCGAAATGGTTGCGACTTTCTTAACCCCGGTCTAAGGCTAGTAACGCCGGAATTGATTCCATTTCGGTATACAGAGACAAGTCTTCTTCTCGTCGGTCGATGGCGACGACCGACATACGATCGGCCAGCTCGTTGCCCTCTATCCCGATATGAGCTTTTATATGTTTTACTTGAATTTTTTCGGCAATCTCCAAAAAGAGAGAATGTGCTGACTGGATGATTTCGAGATTCTTAATCTCACCTCCTTTTTTTGTCCAACCTTTGGTCTTCCATGAAAATGCCCACTTGGTTACGCAGTCGATTGAGTATTTTGAGTCGCAATGTATTGTTACACTCTTGTCTTTAAGCACTTCTTCTTTGGCAATCAGGAGCGAATGAAAAAGGCCCAGTAATTCGGCCGTATTGTTTGTCCCCGCTGGATTATAGAGTCCATACCACAGCTGTTGTAGTTCCTTGTCGTGGTAAACCGCGATTCCCGTCCCGCTCTTACCCGGGTTTGGATCACAGGCACCGTCGCAGAAAATAACAACGTCGGCATCAAAAATATTCGCGCTACTCGCAGTTTTTACTGTGCCTTTTTTCTGACTTGATGTCGAAGGTTTTCTGACTACTGTTGTTGCTTTTGTACTGCCTCCTGCATAAGCTTGCGTTGCCGTTTCTTGTGAGGGAAATGATTTATATTTTGCATTGGGGAATCCTTTTACCTGTCGCTCCGCCTCACTCCAAGTTGTATATATTCCGGGCTGTCTGCCGATCCATATTACGTAATATTTTTTCGCTGCCATACTTAATTCCTGTTAACCGTTGTAGATACCCAAAATTGCAGGAAGATACAACAGGTCGCTCTTTGTTTGCGAGACTGTATAGATGTATCGGACACAGGGGCTTAACACCCTAGCGGTAAGGTCTATTGAATTTTGGATTTTCGTTGCGGTAGGACGGTAATGCAGATGACGGTGATTCGCAAGGGGCGCAGAGAAATGATTTATCTGAACAAACCGATTGGCCTCATACCGATGAAAGGGCTAAAGGCTCACGACTTGGAGATTTGCATTAAGTGGACTAAAAATCGATATAAATCGCTTCGTATGGTTGAATTTTCTACAGGGCTTCGCTGCTACTCATGTCGGCAATGATGTGATGCATTTGATCCCTGTTCGGTCCGCTTACAATTCGCTCGGCGGCATTTTTCTTCCTGCCTCGCAGCATATAACGAAATACAGTTAGTTGGATTCGCTTGCTCTTCAAAAATTCGCCTGGTTTTTCGAGCAAATTGAAAGTCCGCATAAATCCGCGAATCACATGTAGTTCGTATTTCGCTGCGGCGCCTAATGCATCGCCAAATGCCATGCCAAACCACTTCTTAAATGAGTCAGGTTTTTCCACAAGCCGCCCTTGCGCCACCGCCAAAGCGCGTTTTATGCCACTTTTGTCTTCGTTTAAGCTGGAGTTGAATACCGGTCGAATTTCTTCCTCGGTTCGACGCTCGAAACTCAGGGCGCGTTGATTGGCATCTTCGCTCTGGCTAATGACATCGGCGAGTATATGTGCGTGAAGAATACCCAGGCTACAACCCCTGCCATATAGTGGGTTTGTTCTGACTGCCGCATCGCCTACAGCAAAGAAATTGTGAGCAATGGGTTGCTGCTCCGTCACATAATGCCGCCACACGGCTTGTATATCACCCATGCCAAAAGAGTTGGTTGTTGCGGTTATTTTATCTTTTTCTAACCATGGGGCTAAGCCAGGAATGCTGCGCCCAATGGCGTCAAAGCCTTCAGGGCTAAGTACTGCTTGTCTCAATATCTTTTCGTCGATAGGTAAACATAAAATGACAGCGAAATTTCCGTTGTCCCCTGGAAATACGCCATACTTTAGATAACCTAAATCGCCGGAAGAACGTTCTTTACTGTGGCGAGGGGGTTCCTCTACCCCATCGTTGAGTTTGTAGTGGCGGGTGAAATAGACGATTTCGGCATTATCTTTTTCTTCGGTAATAGTCGCCCCTTGAAGCCGAAACCAGTTGGGAAATTTTGTTGTTCGACCACTTGCGTCAATAACTAAATTAGAAAAAAATTCGTGGTTTTGACCGTCTTTGCTGTAATTAAGACCTTTCAATTTAATGGATGAGGTATTACCTTCTTCGCTAATAAACCCTGTTATATTGCAATTGTTTATGATTTCAATATTGTCAATGCGCTCGACATAGCGTCGTAACACTGTTTCTATCGTGGCGCGTCTGCACATTAATATCCAGAGTTTATCGTCACCCTCGCTGGGGCTATATTTCGAAAGCAGTTCTGGCGCTAACATATCAGCAAAGTCGATTCTTCTGGCGCCAGCTCGGTAAAAGTCTTCTAATAATTCGGGATAGTTATCTTGCAACAGGTTACACATCAAACCCAAAAAAGCATGTGGATGACGAAATTGGGCTGCGCCTTTTCGGTCCCATTCAAAAAATGCTTGATCGGCCCCGCCCGCAGGTGGTGGCACGTCGCGTTCGAACAGAGTTATTTGGTGGCCGTGTTTTGCAAGCGCTAGGCTTGTACACATGCCACAAATTCCGGAGCCGACGATGGCTATTTTTTCAGTCATGCTCAATCCTTTTTTAGCTCACGAGTTTTAGGAAACGGATGATGATGTCATTCACTGCCTTTGGATTTTCTTGTTGTGTCCAATGCCCTATGTCGGGAATAAGTTCATTTATTCGCAAGTCAGTGACGTATTTCGGCATATTCTTCAAAGCTTCGGCAGCCATTAATATGACTCCATCGTTCTGTCCCGCCGCAAACATGGCGGGCTGCTTTATCTGGGTTGGCAAATCTTTGCTAAGCTCCCAGCTTAAATTGTGGTTGCGATAATAGTTTAATGGGCCGCGAAAACCGCTGCGGGTAAATTCATTCACATAAAAGTCGAAGTCTTGTTGGTTTATCCATGCGCCGAGCTTGTCTGGGTTTGGAAAACCAGTGAACATGTCGTCATCGGGCCCCTTGTCGGGATATTGACTTAGGTCAAATTCGCCGGAGGCCATATGTAGAAATTTGCGAAGGGCAGTACTAACGTCTCCTTCGAATTCCGCTTCGGCCACTCCTGGTTCTTGAAAGTATAATTGATAGAAAAACTGATTTTTGAAAACTTCTTTCAACATATCAAGTGGCGGATAGTCAGTTCTTGGCGAGTAAGGAACGGACAAAGCTCCCACCGCGCTCACTTGTACAGGATAGTGGGCAGCACAACTCCAGGCTGTTGGCGCTCCCCAGTCATGGCCTATTATTATGGCGGTCTCGTAGCCCAGTGCTGGAATTAAACCGATGATATCTTTTACAATTTCACTTTGATTGTAGGCTGATATTTCATGAGGTTTATCGCTTTTTCCGTAACCACGCATGTCCGGAGCAACGGCGTGAAAACCCTGTTCGGCAATGGCTGCAAATTGATGGCGCCAGGAATACCAGGACTCGGGGAAACCGTGGATTAACAGTACTAGTGGCCCGTTTCCCTGTTCGGCAATATTCAGTTCGATACCGTTAGTCGCAACACGTCGTTGGCTTATATTCATGAGACAATCTTTCCTTTTTTTGTCGGGCGACTTATTGGAGGGGTTGTGACCCCGGCAAGACTTCGCCACGTTGCGCATCCGTATAACCGCTAGCTTGTTGGTAGCTTATCGCTCCGCCGATGATGACCGTGTCAACACCTTCAGCGTCGCGAACATAACGGTGTCCATCGCCGGGTACATCTTGAACGAAATATTCCGGTCCTCTGTCTATAGTGGCTTCATCAAAAATGGTGATGTCCGCAATATAGTTAGTTTTCAATAAACCTCTTTCTGGAATGCCCCAAATAGTGGCCGTATCCAGTGTGATCTTTTTAACGGCTTGCTCCAGACTTAACAGCCCTGTTTCGCGGACAAACTGGCTGAATAGATGACCGGTATCGCCGAAAGTAGCAAATGACAAAATGTGTGCGCCGCCATCACTAGCGCCAATAAGAACATTGGGGTGTGCCAAGAGTTCGCCCACTTTCTTTACGTCATTGTGTCCCATATTGGCAGATAGAAAATGTGCCTGTAAATCTTCCTCCAGTGAGATATCAATCATTACGTCGATAGCGGTACTATTTCGCAGTTGAGCGATTTCGATTAAATTCTTCCCTACCAGGCCCTTATTCTTTTCGTGCTTAACTTGTCGTAATATTAGGTTTTCCCACACGCTCGACATACCTGCTGCTTCCGCCGTGAGTTTTTTGCGCATCTCTTTATCGCTAAACGCAGCGATAATATCCTCTCGACTGCCGAAGCGAATGATGCCGTACCAGCTTGGTAGCCGAATAAATAACAAACTGGGGGATTCGAAGCAAAAACTGATGTCGATGGGGCGGGTCTGAACTTGCGGCCACACTCTAGCACCGCGGCCAAACTGTTCTTCTACCCGTGCGATCACTTTATCGACGTCGTCAAAATTATCACTATTAACGAAAAGCGGTGAGAATGTCGTGGTGATATTATGTGCCAGAGAAATCTCAGCCAATTGGTCTATGCGAGCAACCGTCAAATCCGCATCAAAAAATTCGTTAACAATCTGCAATATACGGCCAAATTCTCCTAGTACTGTACATAATGCATTTAACTCTGCCGTGTTTGCATAGCGACACGGTACCGGTTGCATTTTTTCATCGAAATCGACGAAGCTTGTCGACATACCGACAGCACCCGCTTGTAAGCACTCCCGTAAAAGCGTTTGCATTTCTTCAATCTCGGAGCCAGTTGCAATACGTTGATTTGCCGCGTCGCCCATTACCCATAAACGTAATGCGCTGTGTCCGACCAAGGGCGCGACATTAATGCTGAGCTCAGATTTAATGCGTTTTACGAATTCGTCGAAAGACTCCCAGTTCCACTCAACCCCTTGCTCAAATGCGGCAATAGGCATTTCTTCTATTTGATTAAACATGCCGACGAGTTTTTCACGATGTTCGGCCTTTAGCGGTGCGAGTGATAGTGAACAATTGCCGGGTACTATTGTGGTTATACCATGTTCGATACTAGGTTTTGCATACCCGTCCCATAACAACTGCGCGTCGAAATGTGTGTGCGGATCAATAAACCCCGGCGTGACTATCTTGCCGTTTGCATCAACAATTTGTGTGGCGTCCGCATCTATTTTGCCTATGCGGGAAATGCGCCCATCTTTAATGGCAATGTCGCTGTTGAATGCCGGTAATCCCGAGCCGTCGACGATTCGACCGTTTTTAATTAGTAAATCAAACATAGATGCACTACTCATTTATTGTATCGGTTATATGATGCACTCAGGGCGGCCTGTACTTTCTTCCAGCTGTGACCGTTGAGGCCATCAAGTGAAGTGGCATTGCAACTTTGCATTAACTTTTCAGTCGCTAGGTCGTCGAGTGCAATTTCGCTGATCCCACCATTGCTATATAGGATGGCAACAATGAGTTCCGCTGAACCCTCGTGCGCGGCTGCAACTCGTGCGCTGGTGATAGTAGCCACGTTCTTTATGTTTTTAACGGGGGTTCAAGAAAAATGACGTCGCTGGGCATAATAGGATTGTGTTCATGAGCGGATCCTGGCGCCACCGAAGGACGCATAAATACATGCAGGTTCCAGCTTTGTAGTTGACTTACAGCATCGTCGTGCCCTAATTCTGAAAGCTCTCGCGCTGCGATTGATTGCCAGTCATCGCCGTCATTTGGAAACAAAGATTTTCGAGTCGTAGACAAAGTCATGGTTTCTCCGGTAGCCGCTATTTGATTGAACTCGAAGCTGGTTGATTGAACTCAGAACTGATTGGTGGAGCTCAGTTTTTCCTAGCCATTCAGAGGTCGAATCAGCGGACCTAAAATATTATTATTATGATGATATTACTGTTCATGCAATTTTTGAAAAGTCGGCGATTTCTGTCACCGCGATGACACAATCTACCACTCATTTGCTCTCTAGCAAACCTCAACGTTACGACATTGCATTAACATATTTTAACATTGACGTAATCACAATATCGTCCGATTCCCCGCTAAGAGCGCCTGTTTACTGGTGGTGCTGCGGGAGTGAATTATCCATGGGACGAACGAAGAATGCACCGACTTTAGGCCCGCAACTAATGGAATCTGGGTTGGGTTAGAAGGAATGAATTTTTACTACTGCAATCTTAATTTTGAAGGACATTGGCTTCACAACCGTTCGTGATCTATCTATCTCAAAGGGCTCCGGAATTGAATGCGATCAGGCATTACTAACTTTTGTCGACATATTTGGATGGCATGTTTCTAATATTTCTCTGCGAAGAATATCGCCAGTTCAACAAATGAGATTGAGTCGACAGTCTTTTTGTGGAGTATGCACGGTCAATTATGTTTAGTCGGAGTAAAATCACTGCATCAACCCTATAACTTTCTGCTATAAAGTTGGCTTAACCCAGAGGTTTATCATGCCAAGACATTCGAACAGCGCGCTCATAAAATATGTTGCGCAATTTAGTCCGCTCAATCAGGTCTCTGATATGCATCGGCAGCAATTCATGTCTACGCTGGAGCTCGTGTCAATAGATCGGGGTGAGTCGATCGTTCGGAAGTTAAAAGGATCGAACAATATCCATTTTCTAGTCGAGGGCGAAATCGAGGTGAGGCAGTCTTTCGAACATCGTTTAAATTTAGATCACAACTGCATTCAATGTCGACATTCGCTCGAGAGTTTACTGGAAGATCGTGGCAGCATAAAAGCTGTAGAAAATTGCATTGTTCTTGTCGTTAATAACGAAAAACTAGATCAATACCTTGCCTCGAGCCAGGACGATAATATTTATCGTTTGAGCGGCAATGAGCTGTCCTTTGAGTCTGAGGAAAAAATTGACGACAGTTATCAGGAAGATTGGGACAGTGCGTTTGTTAAGTCACCATTAGCCGCTAACTTACCGAGTTCCGTTATCCATCAGCTACTCTCTCAACTCGAGGAAATAGAAGTACGAAGCGGAGAGATGATTGTAAAAAATCACAGTGTCGGCGATTACTTCTACGTTATAAAACAAGGCGTTGCGCAGGTCGAAACAGAGCCGCGCGGACCGTACAAAGGCGAGGTATTCGAACTGCTGGCCGGAAACTATTTCGGTGATGAAGCCTTAGTTGCCGATACAATCCGTAATGCGTCCGTAACGATGCAAACTGACGGTGTATTGTGCAGATTAGATAGAAACGCATTTAATTCCCTCATTAAGCGTCATTTGGTTACCCATTTGACGCCTGACATTTATGTTTCTTCCGATGAACTGCAAATAATTGATGTACGGTTACCCATTGAGTTTCGCGCCGACCACAAAGAAGGTAGTAATAATATACCGATAAGTGCTTTAAGAAATCGGTTAACCAACATGAAACAGTCTATGCTTTATGTTGTGACTCCAGCCAACGACAGCCGGTCTGAACTCGCTACGTATCTATTGAGACAAGCAGGATTTAAGGCATACCAATGTTCGGAACTTGAACATGGAAAAAATGGCTTGAATAACAATCAGCAGTATGAAATCGCATGAACTTAAGATTAGTAAGTATTCCACAGAAAATAACCCCGGCTGTTTTTTCCGAAGATCAATTTTGAGAAACTAATGTTGAGAGATTAATTTTAGAAGCTGATGATCTCTCAGATTCGCGCAGCGGCTTCAAACCAGACTGTCTACAACATTTTCTATCAGAGCTGCTCCCACCCAGGTGAGCGGTGGCAATATCAAATAAAGTCCCAGTCTGGCGAGCGCGGGAACGTCGAAAGGCCACTCGGACGTCTGGCGAATTTCCCGTCTGTAGGTGAGTAAACGATTCAATTGGTCGAGTTTATTCTCAGCGCCTAAATCTATTATGGGATCCGGCCTTAACAGTGCTAATTGTTTATCAATAGCGCTTAATTCGTTCTGTTTCGCCTCTTTTAAGCGTTGGTGCATCGGCCAAACTGGAATAAGAAATAGTGCAAACATTGGAATAACTGTAATCGCGAAACCCGGTGCAAACGTTACCCAGTTGGAGTCGGAATCTAATACAAGTAATACATAAAGCGCTTGCGTGCCGACGATAGAGAATGTCGACATGACGGCGACTTTGGCTAGCGTCACCTGAGTTGATCCGCGCAATAAGTCGAGTTTTAGATTTCTGCCGAGATCCGCTAGTAGAATGGCGTTGGCTATAAGTGTGGAATTTGCAGTTATCATCGCGGTCCAGACCAGAAGTGCAGCGAAGGTTCCGGTGTATTGCTGAGTATGAAATATGTCCCGTATGCTTCTCCCGTAGGACCATTCTAACAAGCTAATATGGCAAAACCACAGCACGATGGCGGCAGTTGAGACGAGGAGCAACCAGCGCGCATCGCGGTGAGTGAATTGGCGACGCCAGGTCGCTATTTCCGCCTCAGTGCCGTCAAGCATCGGTGTGATTTCGTCAAATGCTGACAGCGTGCGATCAATAATATGGCCAAATACCGGAACAATATATGAGCAGGTTGCGACTAGAAACAGTTTCAGATATAGGCTGATGTCACCACTGATAAAAGTGAGAAACGGCCACAATACAGCGAAGATCAGCAAACCGGTCATTGGCTTGCCGAAGCGACCGGGTAAAATGAGTCGCAACATCCATATTCGGTATACTGGAATTAATTCAGGCATTCTCGATGGTTACCTTCTTGCTCTTATTATTGTTTTGTAGATTATAAAGTTTTCCGGTAACACCGCGGTGAAAAGCACTCTAACTACGGTTTTAATACGGATACGAATTATAGCAGTTTGCGGCCTCGGTGCCGTTCTTATGTCCGTTTCACTCTTGTAAGACAGTCCAGTTAACTTCCAATGCCTCTTGTTGAACAGCGATATAGAGCGTATTGCCGGAAATCGTGACACTGAGGTCCATGGTTCGAGTGACCAGCGTTGCCAATTTTTGTATTTCGTCCCAAGGAAATTGAAAAACAGATACGGGTAGTTTTGCAAACTTGTCTTTTTCCTGGCTCCACCAGACGTCCGATTTACTATTGAAGCTATAGACGAAGACGTTTTTTGTGAGGCGTGACGCCTTCTTGATGCGATCGAATGCTGGCTCGCCAGTATCGATCCATAGTTCCAACTGATCATCGAGTGATTTTGACCAAATATCCGGCTCATCGATCGCAGACAAACCCTTGGTAAAGCTTAAGCCTTCCTGGGCGTTAAGGCAGTAGCACAGAATCCTCGTCATCATGCGTTCGGTTTTTTCCGAGGGGTGCTGTGCGACCGTGAGGTTAAGTGTCGTATACAGATCCTTATTCAGGTCGGAGAGATTTATTGTGAATTTAAAAATGGTTGGTTTTAGAGCCACTGTGGGTTCCTTTGCACGGATGTTATTGATTTAGCCATTGCAGTTTAGTGTTTGCAGGCCATAAAAGACATTGGATATTATTACTTTAAGATTGATGATTAATATGACCCATTACCGGTTTGGATTTTCAATGGATTTATACTGATACAGCTTCTTTGCTTTCTGCCATACTGTAAGCGAAAATTCTGCCATAAAAATAGACGTAAAATGGGAACAAAATATAACAATGGACGGCGAAGAAAATTCTCTAATTGGGCATGTTTTTAACAATACCTATCGAATCGATCGGTTATTGGCCGATGGCGGCATGGGCCAGGTCTATGTCGCCGAACAGTTAAGTTTGGCCCGGCCGATTGTGCTGAAGGTCTTGCAACCTGAGTTTAATGACGAAGATTTTATTCAGTTGTTTCTTCGCGAAGCGCGAATTAACAGTCAAATCAATCACCCCAACGTTGTTAGTGTAATTGATTTTGGTCGCAGTGAAGAGGGTGTCGTTTTTTTAGCCATGGAGTTTCTCGGCGGCAAAAATATTGAGGAACTCGTGGTTAGTGATGGTAGCTTTTCCCTGGCGAATGTCATATGGCTGATGGAGCAAGTCATAGCGGGCGTTCACGCCGCCCATCAACTGAACTTCGTTCACCGCGATCTAAAACCACAAAATATAATGGTTTCGCAGCTTTCAGGCGATGAGACCATTGCCAAGGTACTGGATTTTGGGATTAGTAAGCCTCTGGGGGAAGAAGATTTAAAGCACACGCAGTTGGGTATGGTAATGGGAACGCCGGGTTATTTGGCTCCGGAACAAATTAATGGCCAACAATCAATTGGCCCTGCGACCGACGTTTATGCCTTAGGCGCATTACTGTATTACATGGTCACTGGGAAAAAGCCCTATTCTGGTTCAAGTGCTCAAGCCATTATGAACAAGCAGCTGCAGGGGCCACCTGAACCGATAAATGAAAGCGATGTGTCAGATCCCAAAACTTTACAGTTACAAGCCGTTATTGCCAAGTCAATGGCGGTTGATATCGACAAACGCTACCCCACCGTGAAAGATTTTTGGCACGATATTCTGGTCTTTACTGGTAATATTGATGATTCGACGATTATCAAACCACTGGCTAAGAAGGGTGATGAGTACCAATTTGTCTTCCAGGGGGAGATAAAGCCCGGTACCGATAAAACCAGCGTCGCTCATTCCTTGAAACAAAGTTTTGGGATCACGGATACTCAGATTCCTATTCTGTTGAGTGGCAAAAGGGTGGTTATTCGCAAGCAACTCACCGAAACACAAGCAAACAATCTCGCCCAAAAGTTTGAGGCCAGCGGAGCTCTTGGTATTGTCGAGCTTATGGAGCAGAATAATCTCCCTTCTGAGTTTGTCGAGCCGGCTACCAGTTCTCCGCGAACGCTTCCCAAAGCGGGTAATGCTGAGCCCATACTTTTAACGACTTCAATGGCTGGGCTGGCTAATGCCCCGTCGCAACCTTCCGGTTTCCAAACGTCGAGCCAGTATAGCTTCAATCAAAACTTGTCTCAAAAGGCAGGCGGTGAAGCTGGGGGGCAGGCAAGCTCCAGCGACGAGCGGGCCGGGCGGGGCTTAAAAATGAGTTTGGTCGGTTTGGCTTTTATCACCATCCTGTCTGCCGGTGCGTGGTTTCATTTACCCGCACGTTATTTCTTAGTCGACAGCTTATATAGCTTAACAAATGGAGAGCCGGATATTAGAGGAGTCACCTCAGAGACTCTAACCGTCGGTATGAGTGCAGCTTTCAGTGGCGGCGCGAAAGAATTGGGTCGTTCGATGCGTGTGGGCATCGAAAGTTACTTCCGGCAAGTTAATGATAAGGGGGGAATCCATGGACGGAAGATACTGTTATCGGCCCTGAATGATGGCTACGAACCCCAAAAAGCGATAAAGAATATTGAAGAGTTTGTCAGCGGTGAAAAGCCCGTTATGGCGATGATTGGTAATGTTGGAACACCGACAGCGAAAGTCATTCTGCCGCAGGCGCGTGAACACAAATTATTACTATTGGGCACTTTTTCGGGTGCTTCACTATTGCGTAATGATCCGCCAGACCGATATGTCTTTAACTACAGGGCCAGTTACGAAGAAGAAACGTCCGCAATCATTCATCACTATGTTCACGAAAAAAAGATTGCGGCGCAAAATATTGCGGTATTTTATCAAAATGACAGTTTCGGGCTGGATACTTTAGAGAGCATCAAGGAAACTCTTTACGAGTATGACGTTTCCCAGTCATCGGTAATGACCAGTAATTATGAACGCAATACCGTTCGAGTCGATGCAGCTGTGACAAAAATGTCTGACCAACTTGATCGGGTAGAAGCGGTGATTGTGGTCGGTACCTATGCCGCAAGTGCGGCGTTTACTAAAGGAATGCGGGAGGTTGGTTACACCGGTGAAATTGCCAATATTTCTTTTGTCGGTTCACGGGCCCTGGCGGAGTTATTTCAGGAGCTTGACCCGGAATTAGGGCAGGGCATTTTAATAACGCAAGTTGTGCCGATGTATGATTCATATGCCAGCGGTGTTTTAAACTATCGCGAGGCGCTCGCCCAATATTACCCTAATGAAAAGCCCGATTTTATTTCTCTAGAGGGCTATATCGTCGCTAACATATTTGTGACTGCGATACAGCGGGTGGGTCGAAACTTCAATAACGAAGATTTAGTGACGGCTTTAGAATCCATCGATGACCTTGATCTTGGTATCGGTACCAAAATATCGTTTAGCTTATCTAATCATCAGGCCAGTCATAAAGTTTGGGGTACGATTCTAAATGCAGACGGCAGTTTTTCTTCGACAAAGTTGCAGACTAAATCGCAGCCGTGAATTTTCTCCTAGCAATAGCTAATAAAGAAATTATTGTCAGGTAGAACTTTCTCGAATTTTGATTCAGCCATCTGACGTATGGGGAAGTAACATTTTTTTTGCGAATCGGCTTCCGCTATGAAAATTAAGGGCTAACACTTGCCTGCACACTTATAAGCTGGCACAGTGTAATTAATCAATAACAACGTAACGAAAAGGGAGGTTTGTTAGTAAGTGAAAGGTCTGTGGCTGACATGCGAGTTAGCTTTATTAAACACAGAGAACCTTTAATCTGCGACGATTTGTGTTTATTGAAGCGGTGGCAAAATTTTGAACTCAATTGTTCAGCTTTTTTGGTAATAGTCCAATAGCTGAGAGACCGTTATGATTGATGAAAAAATAACCTACATATTAGATACCAATATTCTGCTCCATGAGCCCTTCGCTTTTTTGTCCTTCCAAGAGCATGATGTCATTGTGCCAATGACGGTATTGGAAGAGCTGGATAGCATAAAAGATCGAAGCAAAGACGTCAGTCGTGACGCACGAGTAGCCATCCGTGCTTTGGAGGATGTATTACGCGACTCGACGCCGGAGGAAGTGATGGCCGGCGTGCCCCTTTCTAATAGCAATATCGAATCGACAACTTCAGGCTGCCTTTCAATTTTTAACGATTACACTCTCGATCAGACCATAGGTAAATTGTCTTCCAACGAGAATGACAATCGCATTATCAATACTGCACTGTTTATTCAAGGATTGAGAGCTTCTCAAAAAGTAGTACTCGTGACTAAAGATATCAATATGCGGCTTAAGGCCAAGGGCGCTGGGCTCAACCATGTTGAAGATTATCGTACAGACCAGTTAATTGATGACATCAAGTTTCTAACTAAAGGATTCCATCGATTTGATGGTGGGTTTTGGGGTGGCGTCACTCAATGTGACACCAATATTATTGGGCGGGACACGGTTCATACCCTGGATAAGTCGATGGTACCCAGTGCCTTTATTAATGAATACCTAATAGACGATGAAAGTGAATTTGCGGGCAGAGTGGTTGAGGTTGCCGCCGAGACAATGGACGTGCTGGATGTGGGTTATGATCGACTAATGGGGAAACACGCCTGGGGCATATTCCCAAAAAACATCTATCAAGGCATGGCATTTGATGCGCTTCTCGACCCCAATATCGATTTGGTTATTCTTACGGGCGCCGCGGGTTGTGGTAAAACCCTGTTGGCGTTGGCGGCTTCTCTTGAGCAAGTTATTGAAAAAGGAATGTACGATAAGGTAATTGTTACCCGCAGCACGCCGGAAATCGCTGAATCGATCGGCTTTTTGCCAGGTACCGAAGAAGAAAAAATGGCACCGTGGTTAGCGGCTATTACAGATTCTTTAGAGGTGCTGCACAAGCAAGATGAAAATATGACGGGTAGCCTGAGTTACATTATGGAGAAGGCTAACATTCAATTTAAGTCTGTGAACTTTATGCGCGGTCGTAGTATCCAAAATGCGATTGTACTGCTGGACGAATGTCAAAATTTAACAGCGTCGCAGCTGAAAACCATTATTACCCGTTGCGGCGAAGGCACGAAACTCATCTGTTCCGGAAATCTAGCGCAGATAGATAGTAATTATCTTACTGCGGTCACTTCGGGTTTGACGTATATCGTGGAACGATTTAAGGATTTCGAGGGCAGCACTACCATAAACCTTAGCGGCGTCGTTCGAAGCCGATTGGCATCTTTTGCTGAAGAAAATCTGTAGTGCTCACAGATTGCAGTAATGCCAGTAAGGTGTGAGCATTGCAGACCGGTTTTTTCTATGTGTCGTCCTCTGCATCTTTGGTTTTTAGCGATTTCCTTATCAATGGCGCAGTTGTGCGTCTAATTGATCCACTGCCTCTGCCCATTCAGCGTCCTGTTCTATGGCTTCGTGGATAAATTGTGCCTGGCCTGAAGACCAAAAAGCTGCACGTTCCAAGGGGATGTCATTGGGAAGATGATGATTCGTGATAAAAATCTCTATGGATTCCGGGCTGTTGGACAAACCTAGCTGCAAAAAAAGACCTTCAATATCATGACTGGAGGTATCCATTATTGTTCTCCGACGTTTTATAAGGGGTTTTCTCAGTATAGGCTTGAATTGTCGCGACGCCAGTGTGAATGGTTTGTGTTTTAGGTTCTGCCACAGAAAGCCTTCAAATATCGTCTATTAGAGTTAGTTTCTGGTTAGGAAGAGCACCGATAATTGCCAGTCTTAGATGTTTTGAATTCAAATTGCCAGCGTACCTTATCCTCGGCAACATAGCTCACTGCAGACTTTGAATATCAAAGCCCGCATTGAGCCGTACCTCTGCCTTTGTTAATGTTCAATTCATCCAATTACGCTATTATTGGCAGCTCTTCTATCTGATAGGCAAGATCTTGTTTTTTAACGCCAATCTCTTTATCGTCACATTTCTCCTCCTATGGCCAGTTGGAACTGCGCTCGCGGGTGAAACTCAGCCCGACGATTCTATTCAGCCGACGCTTGGCGAGAATGCAAAAAAACTGCCAACGGATAAAGAATCTAAAAAGAAAGGATCGTTATCATCGGTTATTGAATACTCGAAACGACAAAGAGAAGGCAAAACCATTTGGATTGAGAAAAAGCTTTCGCCCTCTACTCGATGGTTAGAAAACCTAGTCAAACCGATGACCACCTGGATCGAGCGGAAAATACAAAAGGAAACATTGGACCGGGAGGAAAAAGGTAGGCCCGCGGCGCCTCCAAAAACAGGCATTGAACGGCCATTCTCAAGTCCTGACGACAGTGTTATTGATTCAGAGGCTATCGCCCTAATAGCTAAAGAACGTGTTCCAGGGCAAGTTCTGCGGATCAAACTTCTCAATCGAGTGCCTCTTCAGTATCGCGTGAAACTGATTTCACGTATTGGCGAAATTCATGTCCTTTATATCAATGCTCATACCGGAGATTTTATTCTCCCCTCATCTGAATCAGCAAGGGAATAATTATGCGAATATTGTTGGTGGAAGACGATAAGGAATTACAGCTTCAGTTACAACGTATGCTGGAGCGTCGAGATTATCAGTTGAATATTGCCGAAGACGGAATCGAAGCGCTCTACCATGTAGGGGAATATCAAATCGATCTTGCGATAGTTGACTTGGGGCTCCCAAAGATGGACGGTCTTGAGTTGATTCGTCGGTTGAGAGAGGGTGATCGACAGTTTCCTATACTGATATTGACGGCACGTAGTGGCTGGAAAGCCAAGGTTCAGGGGTTGGATGCAGGCGCGGACGACTACCTGACAAAGCCGTTTCAACCTGAAGAATTAACTGCTCGAGTTAACGCATTAATAAGAAGGTCGACAGGACAAACACGCACGAGATTGGAAGTAGGGCCCGTTTCCTTAGATACAACGACTAATGCAGTCTATGTTAACGAGCAGGAAATTGACCTGACGGATTTTGAGTATCGATTATTGGAACAATTTATTACGCATCCAGGAAAAATTCTATCCCGATCAATGTTGATCGACCGACTATATGATCAACAAGATGACAAGGATAGTAATGTTGTGGAAGTGATCATCGCGAGACTTCGCAAAAAGTTAGATGCCGAGGGACGTTATCGACCTATCGAGACATTAAGAGGGCGTGGCTATCGATTCATGAGCGGGAAAAACTGAATCTAATGAATCAGTCGCTGGCCCATCGTCTATTTGTTTCTGCAGGTACCGTGATTTTCCTTTTTTTGGGTGTCACCGCGTTCTTGTTAGATCAGGCTTTCTCAATTAGTTTGGAAAGTATTGTTCGTGAGAAACTTAAATTACATACATACTCTCTTTTGGCCGCGGCCGACAATGAGGAAGGCATGATTATTCTTCCGAAGCTGATGGCCGAACAACGATTTAATTCGCAAAAAGATTCCCTTATTGGCATTGTTACTAATCGCGATGGAAATGAGTATTGGCGGAGTATTTCAGCTGTAAACCAACGTTATTCGCTGCCGTCACCCGATGCCGGTGACTGGTTATTTGGGCAAGCTCAAGATGATTCAGGCAAAGCGTATTTTGTTTCCAGTTACAGTACTATCTGGCCCGATGACCAAGGCCGAAAATCAACCTTCGTATTTACGGTCATGGAAGCGGTAGACTATTATCAGACAGGTCTTAAGAATCAAAGGCTCGCAGTATTTACCTCCCTCATAGTTGTTGGACTTGTGCTATTTGGCTTGCAGGCGATCATCCTTCGGTGGGGACTAAAGCCAGTGCGTAACTTGGCAATGGAAGTTGATGCAATGGGACGCGGAGAACAAGTAGCATTTCGAAATGACTATCCTCGAGAACTACAGCCATTGATCGCCAACCTCAATTTGTTGATCGATAATGAGCGTCGGCAACGGGAGAAATATCGAGAACGTATGGCCGATCTTTCACATAGTTTGAAAACGCCTCTTTCGGTACTAAAGGGAGTCGAAGCAGAAATTGTCAGGAACGATGTTCAAGCTAGTAGCCGCAGCTTGGTAGGGAGTATCAGCGAGCAAACAGACAAGATGAGTAACATTATCGAATATCAGCTTCGACGCGCCGTATCATCTTCTCAAAATATCAGTTTTGTTGCTATCAATTTAGCTCCCGAAGTAGAGAGCGTACTAGCGGCTTTGGATAAAGTCTATGCGGATAAGCAAGTGGTTGCAGAGTTGCAAATTGAATCATCGGTGTCTGTTTTTGCCGACGAAGGAGATCTTGCAGAAGTTCTGGGGAATATACTTGATAATGCCTATAAGCATTGCCAGAAAAAAGTGATGACGGCAGCGGAGAGCATTGTTCTAGAGGATGGCCGTCCTGGTATTCGCATCACCATTGAAGACGATGGCCTGGGTATTCCAGAAAACAAACGAGACGCTATTTTAGAGAGAGGTGTACGATTAGATTCTGCGGGTGCGGGGCAGGGCTTCGGCTTGTCGATAGTAGCCAACATTATTACCAGCTATAACGGTGCGATAACTATTTCTGAGTCATCTATGGGCGGAGCACTTTTTACCATTGATTTTCCAACACGTTAATAAGGAGTAATTGTGACATGAAGTTTAAGATGCCGATGATCATTTCCAGGGCTCTGGTATTGCTGTTGCTGGTGGCGGGGCTGTCGGCTTGTTCCAGCGTCACCATGCGGCCTAATGGCGGTGAAAAAGATCATTCTAAGCCTAATTATATTGACAGCAAACCCTTTTATTTTGTCGGGATTCTCGGAGAGCATGAGGTGGATGTTAATGAGGTGTGTGACGGCGCCGAAGTCACACAGATGCAAACTGTTATGACTTCATCTGACTATATATTAAGTATGTTTACATTGCTTATCTATACGCCTAGAACAGCGAAAGTATGGTGCGGAGAATGAAAATTATTGCCAAAGTTCGGATGTTAGCCGCGTGCCTTTTATGCCTATTATTAATTAGCTGTAGCTCTATCACTTTTGTACAGGTTGAACAGAGCGGCGAGCAAAAAAACCATAGCCGTTGGCATCATGCTACCTTGAACGGTATGGTCGAAGTCAGTAAGCCGTTGGATATTAGAACAGTGTGTCATAATAAAGCCTGGACAAAAATAACCACTGAGCACACGGCATACAATTGGTTGGCCGAGGTCATTGTTCCCGGTCTACCAAACTTACTATTGTATAGTGCATGGACAAATCAGGTGCAATGTCACGAATCTCCAGGATCATAACTTCAAAAATCACTTTGTTAATTTTCAGTTAATTTTAAGTTCAGTTTTCGTTCAGTCCTCTTAGATATAGTAGCTTCGTAATTTGATTCATCGCAGATTTACGGGGCTACTGAGATTTCGAAATTCATCGTATTGAAAAACTAACGCTTAGATCAGAGTGTTAGTATTTTCAGTATCCCCGTGTCAGTCGTTTTGAATAACAACTATTCCGAATGGAACTTCAGCCGAGCAGAAATCAGCGATAGAACGTTGGGCTGTTAGTCCATTCTAAAAACAGACTACTTAAGGAAAGGATATGAAAATTTCAATGAAACAATTAGGTGTATGCCTTGCTGTCAGCTTTCTTACAGCTACCGCATTCGCTCGGGATGCCATTGGTCCAGGAGAAAAAGATAGCCGCTGGGTTGTCGGTGGAGCCGTGACAGTGAGTAATAATATTTACGTAGGCGAAAAAGACATCAGTACTATTACTCCAAAGATCCAATATAATGGTGAACGGTTTTTTGTGAAAAATGGTAGCTTCAACTTAAACATAGGACGAAATGGCGGATTTTCTTATGGCCTAACAGTTTCTCCGAGCGGATCATTTTTGAGTGATGATCATGAATATAAGAAGAACTCGAAGTTGGCGGGTTTGCTGGAGAGGGACTACACCGTGGAAGGAGGGGTGTACATAAATCACAGCACGGATCTGGGTCGGATGAGTTTTGCCTTGGTCACTGATCTTGGAAATGAGCATAACGGGGAAACAGCTCATATCAGCTATACTTTTGATCTACGGGCGGGTGACTGGTTTGTGAATCCGGTCGTTGGGGCGCAATGGATAAGTTCCAGTAAGGTTAACCACCTTTTTGGAGTGAGTGAATCGGAAGCCAATGAGTACAGAGATGCCTACGATGCCGACTCTTCACTGAACGTATTTGCCGGTGTTCGAGCCCGCTATGAACTAAGCAAACAATGGGACGTCAATTTGGCCAGCGGTGTTGTAGCTTTGGGTTCAGGAACCCGAGATAGCACAATTGTCGATGACGACCTGGCCTATCATGCCAGTGTTGGAGTTAGTTATTCGTTCTAGAAAGCTTAAGTGTTCGATGGTGCGGTACAAGTATTTGTGCGAAGGGTTCAAGGTACCGCCAATTCCTAATTATTTTTTCAAACACCTAGCTTAGTTCGAAGTATAGAAGAGAATCTATTCCAAGAATTCCGATAAAACATAGGGAGGGCTCTGTCAGAGTACTGTCAGCTACTTCCGATCCAGAGTAGAAAGAGCCCCTTTCGAATTCAATTTTATAGCTTATTAGCCGATCTTCGAATTGCCTGTCTGGCATATGGCGGACAATTAAAGGCGTGCGGTTAAACATAGGATATCCATACAAATGGAAAAAGTTATCGTCACCACCCTACTTCTGTTTATTTTCCCGACGTTTGCAGCCGCTATTGAAAATAGCGATGACCCTTGGGAGCAATGGAATCGTAAGATATACACATTTAATCGAACCATCGACGCAAAAATTGCTTCACCGGCGGCCGCTGCCTACCTTTCTATTACTCCTCGTGTCGTTCAACAGGGGGTACGCAATTTCTTTACAAATCTTGATGAGGTTCCGACAATGATAAACAATCTTCTTCAGGGGAAAGTGAAAGATTCGGCGTCAGATCTAGGAAGGTTTTTGGTCAATTCCACCGTCGGAATTGTGGGTCTTTGGGACCCAGCATCGCTTATGGGGCTGGAAAAAAATCAGGAAGATTTCGGCCAGACTCTGGGAGTGTGGGGTATGCCTTCTGGTCCCTATGTCATGTTACCTCTACTTGGTCCATCCACGCTAAGAGGTCTTGTGAACTATGCCGACTATCCAGATTACGACTTGTTGGGCATTATCAAGCACACGCCGACAAGGCAAATGCTAAAGGGTCTGGAACTCGTGGAAACTCGTGCTGAGTTTACCCGATATGATGACATGTTAAATGGGTCCTTAGATGAATACATTTTTATTCGCGACGCCTATTTGCAAAGCCGAGCCCATCGCGTTTTCGATGGTGATATCAGTGATGAATATGATAGTTGCGAAGATGAAACTGATTTCTCTTGTGACTTCTGATTTCTAATTAAAAATAAATTCGTTCTATAAAAGTTGGCGCCTAACCGTCGTATTTGAAGGGGCTTGTCGTAGGCTGGCATTCAATCAATGTAACTTCGAGTTCAAAATAGCGTGGCTGGAATAGTTCGATGATTGAGTTCGTAACAGCCATTTTCTTGACGAAATGGAGTATTGTAATTTGATGTCTTTAACTAGCCGAACCATAGAGTAAGAAAAGAAATAGCTAATATTCATAGGATTCCAAAAAGGAAAAAAAGTCTGCTTCCGGTAGAGCTTTACCGAAAAGGTAGCCCTGGGCAAAGTCGCAATTCAATTGGCTAAGTACTTGTAGTTGCGACTCGTTTTCCACCCCTTCTGCCACTATCTTTAGGCCAAGCGCTTGAGCCATTGCGACAGTGGCAATGACGAGTTCTAAATCAGGTGAGTTTTCCGCTATTCCCGCAATAAAGCTTCGGTCTATTTTAAGAATGTCGAAGGGATATTGGCGTAAATAACTCAGTGAAGAGTATCCTGTGCCAAAATCGTCCATCGACAGCGTCAGGCCAATTTCGTGTAGCTCTCTCAATGCTTTGTCGACAAAAGTGTGTCCGGTTAACAGAAGGCCCTCAGTTATTTCCAGTTCGAGAAATTGGGTTTTTATATTGGCGTTTTCCATTGAGGTTACGATAAACGATACCAGTTTCGGGTCTCTAAACTGTCGTGGAGACAAGTTGACCGCCATACGAAAATCAGCATAACCTTTTCTGTGTATATTGGATAAGGTCTCTAACGCTTTCGCTATTACAAACTCTCCGATGGGAACTATTAAGCCGGTCTGTTCGGCAACCGGTATAAAGTCGACGGGCGATACCTGTCCCAATTTAGCGTTGGACCATCTCAACAAGGCCTCGGCTCCGATAACTTTTCCTGATGAGACGTCTATTTGCGGCTGATAGTTGACAGTGAACTCGTTGCGTTCTAAGGCGCCGTGCATTTGTGCTTCCAGGCTCAGCCTTCTGGAGACGGCTTTATTCATAGATTCGGTGTAGAATGAATAGGTATTGCGTCCAAGCTCTTTAGCTTTATACATAGCTATATCGGAGTGTTTTAATAGTGTCGACGAGCCTTCTCCGTCATCGGGGTAAATTGCAATACCCATGCTGGCAGTCAACATGAGGTCGTGGTTATCAATTGAGAATGGTTTCCTGAACTGTTCAAGTAAATTTTCTACCGTATGAGTAGCGTCAGTGCCTTGCTTTAGGCCGCGCAATAATACGATAAACTCATCTCCTCCTAATCGTCCGATTGTATCCCCCGAACGCAAGACGTCAACGAGCCGCTGAGATGCTTCAATCAATAGTGAGTCGCCTGCCTCGTGTCCCAGGGAATCGTTAATCTTTTTGAAGTCGTCTAAGTCTAAAAAAAGCACCGCAACCTTCTCGTGCTCGCGTTTAGCTTCAGTTAACAGTTGCGATAACCTATCCAGGGACAGAAACCGGTTTGGCAGATTTGTTAGAGAGTCGTAGTGGGCTTGATGAACGATTAACTTCTCGGCTTTTTTCTTCGCCGTTACATCGTTAATAATCGAGTACAGCAGAACTTCTCCACCATAGTTCACGGGACCAGAATACACTTCAACATCGCGTATTTCCCCATTTTTTAGGCGATGTCTGAAATTGAAAAAGAGTCGTTCTTCCTTTTCTGCGAGTTCCATTTCGTGCATGACGGCCAATTCGTTCAAGGTATTAATGTCACTAATTTTTAGTGAACATAGCTCATCTTTTGTATAGCCATAAAATTCTACAGCGGCGGCGTTTGCTTCGTGAACCGACCCATCATGTGGGTTGATAATCAATTTTATCGCGCGGTTTTTTTCGAACATTTGCCGGTACATATTTTCACTATTCTTGTGTGCTTCTTCGGCTCTCTTTTGTTCGGTTACATCTCGGATGGCAGCAACCAGATTGGAATTTCCTGCTTGCTGGCTTATTAGTGCTGAGAACTGTCTGTTACCGGAAGATACCTCCATGGTGTATTCAAAGATGGCTGTATCGCCTGTTTGATTGACGGTTCGCGCACCGTTTACAAATAATTGTCCGATTGATGGCGGTACGACGTTTTGCATAGACTCCCCAAGGAATTCCTCTTTGGGTGCGTACAAGTGGTCCTCTTTTTTTGCGCGATAGTCGAGAATTCGACAATTTTGATCCATCAGGAAAAATAGATCGGGTGATGCTTGTAAAATAGAATTCAAAAATTGCTCGTTTCGATTTGACCTGGCTTGATCGGGAAATATTTTTGACAGATCAATGTCAATACAAACCATCTCCGACTCACGATCTCCATTCTCCAACATGATTTGGCAGGAGTATACGTCGATAAACGAGCCATCTGACCGGCAAAAAGTTTGCAGTCGAAATGGAATATTAGTGCCGTCATCTACCCAGTCGTTCTGCGCCTCAACAATGCTATCTCTAATTCCTTCAGGGGCTACAATATCTTCTATTTTCCCACCTTGCATCTCCGACGAACTATATCCATAGAGTTCTTCACTGGCGTTACTCCAGTACTTTATTTGTCGTTCTGAATCATAACTGCGGACTGAAAATGCCCCTGTTTTTTCGAGTAGCTGATATATTTCTTCAGCTTTGTATTGGCGCATGCGATCTTCCTTGCTTTTTATTCGTATCCTGCTTGAATTATTCCTCGAACAGGAAAAAAGTTTCCTGTTCCCATATTTTCCTACGACAACAATCTTCAAATTGTGCTTTGCTCATAGGTTTTGCGAGCAAAAACCCTTGAACCATACGGCAATCGTGATTCTCTAGAAAACGCAGTGAGGTGACGTCTTCAATACCTTCGGCTATTACCGTTAATCCAAGGTTGTGGGCTAAATCGATAATTGTTTTTACAATGGCTTCTGAATTGCTGTCTTCGTTAAGATCTTCAATAAATGACCGGTCAATTTTTAGATTGTTGATTGGAAACTGCTTGAGATAGCTCAGTGAAGAGTAACCGGTGCCGAAATCGTCAATTGATAGTTTTAAACCGACATTTTTCAGTTCTTCCAATATTTCCTGGGGGTTTCTGTGACTGGCCATTAATGTACTTTCTGTCAGTTCTATATCGAGTAAATGGCTGGGAAGTTGAGATTCTGTTAGGATCTTTTGTATCATTTTTACCGTTTCAAAATCTTTAAACTGTCTTGCTGAGAAATTTACCGCAATGCTGCAATCCTCATCAACCAAACCTTGATCATGCCATAATTTGAGTTGGTGACAGGCGGTTTTCAAAACCCATTCTCCCGCCTGACCGATAAGGCCAGTCTCTTCCATAAGCGGGATAAAAGTCGCCGGTGATACATTACCGAGTTCCGGGTGGTTCCACCGCATCAAGGTTTCAATACCGGCCAATTTTTTTTCTTTTATGTCAAAGATCGGTTGATAGTTTAGATCCAATGTTTCGTCGTTAATTGCTTTTTGGAGTGCGGATTCGAGGCTGAGCTTCACGTCGGTTTTGCTACGGAGGTCCGAGGTAAAAAATTGATAATTATCTCGACCTTTAGCTTTGGCGTGATACATCGCGACGTCGGCACTTTTTACCAACTCATCGCAGTCACTGATTGAGCTGTCAATAATTGAAATACCCAAGCTGCAGGACACGCTCATCTGGCTGCCTTCTATTGTCAGAGGTGTCGCGAGTGACTTGCATATTCGCTCTATTGCATGGGTAATGTGGGTTTTGTCACCGGAGTTTTCAAGAATGACTGCGAACTCGTCACCTCCTAAACGCGCTGCTAGATCAACGTCTCTGATGGCATCATTAAGACAATTTGCGAAGTGTTTGAGTAATTCATCACCCGCGCTGTGTCCGAGTGTATCATTGATGTTTTTAAATCGGTCTAGATCGATAAAAACTAGCGCGGACAAGTGGCCATCTCGTTTTACTCGCATAATCGAAAGCTCCAATCGTTCGTAAAGGAAAGATCGATTGGCCAAGCCGGTAAGAAAATCATATCGAGCGAGTTGAGTTAACTTTTTTTCTGATTCCTGTCGTTCCGAAATGTCTCTTATTACAGCGGTAAATAGAATCTCTTCGTCGACGTTCATTGGGGTGACGGAAATTTCGACGGGAAAAGAATCACCGCTTGAATTTATGCCTACAGCTTCAGGCCATTTTTCACCGGCAAGAATACGTGTATAACCAAGGGATTTTACAGCTCCGTCAATAGGTAGCTGTGAGTATTTATTAAGGTCGACAATGAGACTTTGCAGAAAGCAGTCATTCTTCATCGGCAGGGGAAGTGAGAACAGGAGCGCCGCTGCAGGGTTATAACTTTGAATTGATCCTTGTCTGTTAAAAGTGATAATACCGTCTAAGGTACTCTCGATGATACTTCGTACCCGTTGTTCAGAGACCGCGTTTTCATGGGCGAGCTGCTTAAGGTCTTTTCCTTGCTGTTTTAGCATCGATTCCCGTTTTACGACATCGGTTACATTTGAAATGTGAACCAAACAAAGCCTGTTTTCCTGTTGGTCGATGAGAGGTTTTACCGTAATTGACTGTGCTACAGGCTGCGTTTCGAGGCCCGATGACGAGTTCATTAAGAGGGGTAAGACATAGCGATTGAGAGAACTTGAGAGTAGCGATGATAGTCGTCTTTCCAAAGCGTAATCAATAGCTTGCAATAACCTGCCAGTCTTTTTTTCCTTAAACAGCTCTTCAATTCTATTTCCCACCGCGTGCTGTTGAGAAATGCCTGAAACATCTTCCATCCACTGGTTCCACAAAACGATTTTCTTTTCTCGGTCTATTAAAATAACGCCGCTGTCCAACAGTCCCAGCGCAAGCAGAGAAAATGATTCGAGTTGAGTGTGGTTTCTTGGGTCTGTAACGTTTATCGCGCGCACCATTACTGTGGCATCAGTTTGTCGACGTACTGGTCAACTAGGGATATGAATTGTTGCAGGGCGCCCATATTCATAATGAAACTAATAGTCCCTTTGATATCGTGGTTGGGGATAGAAAAAAGCATCGACAGTAGCAACACATAGCTTTCTTCATTCTCACTACTCATTGATAGAATCTGCTTACAGCTACCCTGTTGCCGCGTTGGAATCTCGCCGATAATTTCACAGCCCAGAATATCTGAGATGGTGCAAATACAAGCGTTCAGAATTACATTCCCCACTTCCAACAGTGCATCTTCTTCAAGTTCAGACAGATGTTCCAGGGAAACATCGGTTCCCAATATGGCTTTTACTAACTCAAGGCTGTCACGTTGAGGAAATATAAGGAGTGCATTCCCTGAAAACTCACCGGAAAAGCTCTGTTTAACGGCGCTAATATCTGACGACGTCATTTTGGCGAGTTCTATAGACGCTTTGTCGAGTGGTAGGCAGCTCACGATCGGTACAGACAAATCTACATTGTCCGCTATCATATCGCTTAAGGAAGCTGCCGCTTGACCGATGCCTATATTGAAAAGTTCGCTGAGCACATCAAGTTGGACCTCAGAGAGAACCTCGCTGCTCATAGTGACTCTTCCACTGTCTTGAGATAATCGAGGATTTTTTCCTCAGTGACCGGCTTCGATATAAACGATAGTCCTAAACTCTCTGCTTCCGCCTTAACTGACTTTTGAACATTGGCTGTTAACAAGGCAATGTTTGTATTTGGCAGTAGTTCTTTTAGTTTTGGGGCTATTTCGAGGCCGCTCTTGCCCGGCATATTCATGTCGAGTGTAATGGCCCTAACATTGTGTTGTTCACATTGTTTGACGGCATCATCGGCGGACGGGGCCTCCAAAATCGTCCATCCAGTATCATACTCTTTGATTATCGCGCTAATCATCATTCTAGATAGTCGACTGTCGTCGACAATCAATATAATTTTTCCCATTTTTACCTTCTCTATCTTTTTGAAACGTAACATTATGAGTGTAGATGAGTTCTCGGTATTTTATCAGAAAACTTGAGAAAACAGCTTCAGTTTATCCTGCGTAAGCGCCTAAATTGTATGAAAGTGATTATAATAGATTAGGGGATTTGGGAATTGCGAAAGAAATGCCACTTAAAAAATGCGTGTACTTGAAAAGTAAGTGATTTAGACAGTTGTTTTGTTAGCATTATACAGCGAATTTTGTGTCCAGAATCTTCGATAGACAGGGGTTCGCATGAATACAATTGTTAGAACTATTTCATAGAGGTTTAGAGAAAAGTGTAAATGCCACTTCTGGTAGGAACAGCTTGCTCTTTCTGTGAGGATTGGCGTTCCTCTGCTTGCAATTATTTGTGTTTATTCACGTTGGCGCAATTTATGTCATTCGTGAAGTTAGTGTAATAGTGTTAGTAAGCCAGCTCATCATAGCTTTCACGATTGCGGTTTGCAAGCTTAGCGCGAACCTGGTCTTTTATCTCCCTGATGCGGCCGGAATCGATCATGCCTTGCAAGGATTGGGTGATTTCTGGAACCAGATTAGCGTGTGCACGTTGTAAGTAGTGGAAGACGGGTTCAGTCGAAATCGCTGGATTAAGTCTTGCGATCTGATGATTGGAAAAATGACTGGTCAGGACAGTGTCACCGGTAAACGCTGTGAAAATAACGGCATCGACCCTATCTGCGGTCAGTAGCTTAAACAGCTGTGAAACCCCGTTAGCTTCCACAGGTTGCATCCCTTTAGTTAATTCATTGGTGAACAATAGACCTCGAAGGACACCCAGGCGTAATCGTTCCAGAGGCAGGCCCGAGGCTTTTTCCTTAAATTCGCTGCGCACGTACAAATGCCAGTTTAGAGACATATACGGTACATCCACTCGTATTAGCTCTGGATAGATCTTCGTTGCTCTTTTTGTAAGATTTATATCGCCGTCCAATTCGCCATTGGCGGTCATGGATAGTCTTCGCTTACCGGGTAAAAGCACAACATTCGCTCTGCGGCCAATCCGCGCATACGCTTCTTCGATTATGGCTTTACAGAGGACATTAAAAGCGCTGTCTGACAAACCTGAGAAAATTAATTCGTTTTGATTGACGTTATTGGCGTGTTTAGTTGCTGTGCCGTCCGCAAGCGTATCGCCATTTGATTGCAACGTGCAATAAGTCAACAGGATTAGGGTGGCCATCTTTAGAGCGCGCAAGTGTCATTTCTCCGCTCGCTAACTACAGAATTGATCGGTGCCAAGAATTATAGTGGATAACTGCGGTAGTACCCGAATAAAGATCGAATCACATTGCATTTCACATTCAATTTTTCTGTTCAAATTGAGGCGGTTTAAAAAACACTTAAAAATATTGGACTTCACTCCATAATTTGTACTATTATCCATTCCATACATAAATAATTGGAGTTTAGTCCATGAATTATACCAAGGGTCATAATTATTCTGGCAGTCAGGTGCTCGCCAAGGACGCTATCGGAGAAATGTTAGCGCAGGCCTGGAACAGCCCGCGCTGGCTGCTATCGATAGCCTCGTTTGTTATTATTGTTTCGGAATTTCGATGGGGAGTCAGTGGTGTGGCATTGTTGGCTCCCATCTTGCTGTTGCGGTACCTGCGAATTACGCCCACAGGCCGACCACTTTTGTGGTTGTTTGGAGCGCTTTTCCTGGCTTATACCGTAGCGGTCGCGAAAATTGCCACAGGCCACATTCCTATACTCATGAGCCCAATGTTTGGCCTACCGATAGCCATTATGCATTTTGGTGGATATGTCTTTTTTCATTGGGTGAAGGCTCATCGTGGTTACGGATTAGCCCTTCTGGCATTTCCCGTAGCGGGAGTGGTCTGCCAATGGTTGATTGGGCTGACGCCTGCCAGTACCTGGGGTGTTTCTGCCTACCTGTTTATCGACAATTTACCGCTCGCGCAGTCCTTGTCTCTAGTTGGTATGGCGGGTCTAAATCTGCTGTTCCTGTGGTTTGCGGCATGTGCGGAGGCGATACTGTCCGAAGGTTGGAACCGGTCGCGATTTTCCCAGCTCACCGCACTCGTTTTTGTTTACTTGTTCCTCAATGCGTGGGGCAACTGGCGTCTTGATCAGCCCTTTGAGGTCGAACAGGCCGTTGCTGCTGGAATTAAGACGGATTGGCATGTATCAATGGGGCTGCTGGATGAGGAAGGCCAACAATTACTTTTTAACTCTCTTGCTGAAAAGACGGTGAAAGCAGCGCAAAGTGGGGCGCAAATAGTCGTATGGGCAGAAGTCGCAACAATGGTTCGGCCGGAAGGTGAGGCTGAGTTATTGAGAAAACTTGATGAACTGGCGACTGCCAACAAAATCCATCTGGTCGCTGGTTACGCGGTATTATTGGAAAACAACCAATACGCGAATAAGTATCAATGGCTCACGCCGACCGGTGATGGTCAGAATGAATATTTGAAGCGTCATCCTGTACCCGGAGAGCCCGCGATAAAAGGTACGAGCTTACCGACACCTGTTGCTACGCCACTAGGTTTGGCTTCCGGCGCAATATGCTTCGATTTTGATTTTCCGGAAGAAGCGCTTTCACGCGCGCGCCAAGGGGTCGATTTTGTGGCACTGCCTTCATCGGACTGGAAAGGTATCGACCCTATTCATACTCAAATGGCTGCTTTTCGGTCAATCGAGGGCGGATTTTCTACTTTGCGAACGACTAATTTGGGATTAACCGCAGGTATCAATCCCTACGGTCAAATGGTGGCGCGGATGGACCATTATGATCATTCCGATGGTATTATGTTGGTAAGGCTGCCAACCGAAGGAGTGAATACTATTTATAGTCAAATTGGCGATCTATTGGTTTACCTTTGTATGGGGATGATGTTGTTGTGTATTCTGCGTCGACCGAATTCCGCAAAACAACATTGAATTGAGAGAGCTGAAAAGTGTGAGCACAGACAAACCCATCCCCCTAAGGCAACGCAACGCAGTTAATCTTCGTTTAGCTGTGGTTGATATGGTTAAGGACAGACTCCGCGAAACAACCCTCGACAACATTGTTATTAAACCAATGTGCAAGGAGTTGGGAATTGCAACGGCGACCTTTTTTAACCATTTTCCGCAAAAGACGGACATCTTGATCTATTTCATTGAGCTATGGACCGCGCGGCTCGAATTTGAAGCATTGGAAAAAACCGGTGGCGTGAAGGGGACGCTGTTGATCGAAGCCATGTTCAGTTTGCTGGCAGATGACATTGCCGAACATCCACGTCTGATGCTTGAAATTATTGCTTTCATCGCGCGGGCAGATTCCAGGCCCTCCGGTCCGCAGGTTTCAGCTGTCGACTTGCAGCTCGCCTGGCCAAACCTAATCGGTATTGCCGATAGACCGAGTAAAGAATTGGGAGAGGTATTACGGGAGAATATTGAGGTGGCATTTGAGCGGGAAGTTAAACCCGTCGCAAAAACAAACGCTGCAATGAAAAAATTGGACTCTGAGAATAAAAGACGTTTGTTCGAATCACTTGTGTCGCTATTTTACGGATATCCATTGGCGGCAAAGGTGATTGGTATAGAGAATATCTCTGGAGGTATACATTCGCAGATACAATTACTTTGGCGGGCGTTCGATGTTGAGTAAGCTTTGCCGTTGGTAGATTAAGCACGGGAGAAGAGTAGGGTGTAACGCTACAATAAACCCGGAGTCGGTGGAAAATTTGACGCGGCGCGATGGCTCGTATTGTTGGCTCCTTCATGTATTGAAAACTTAACGAAACTTATAACTAAATCGACTTATTAGTGAGAGCTGCTGGATAGCTCTTCGTCTCCGAGAGGGCTCTTTGAGTTGCTAGAATTCCACCTTTGTACTAATCTAAAGCGCGAATAAAGAGTGCTTAGTACCGAAAATAACGAAACCGACTTCGCATTGTTCGACTGAGTAGTTTGTCAATTCCATCCTCCGAGGCAACCGCTTGAAAGAGGTTAACGACGAGGCTGTCTCCATGCAGGACAATCGGCGATATTACAGTCTGGATGCACTGCGCGGTTCTATGATGATGTTGGGAATTGTCCTTCACGGATCACAGTTCTATGTGTCGGAACCTATGGGGGGCATACCCATGCCCGCAGACCCGTCAAATTCATATTTATTTAATATCATTCTCTATTTTATACATAGTTTTCGTATGCCTTTGTTTTTTGTTCTCGCTGGGTTTTTTACGTCATTGCTAGTGGACAAGAGGGGAGTAAAGGGAACCTATGTCAACAGAGGAAAAAGAATTCTTGGTCCCTTGTTAGTTGGCGTTGTTACTATTTTGCCGCTGACCATGGTTTGTATGGGTGCTTTTTTGGTGAGTGCGAAATTTAATACTTTCCAGTTTATACCGGAGATGGCGCAGATTGAAATTATTGCCGCCGAGTTGCAAGAGGCTGGTTTTCCAGTCGATGAACCTTCGTTGGGACATCTATGGTTTTTGTACTATTTGCTCTATTTTTATCTGACAATTCCATTATGTATTTTAATTGTGCGACTGGCCAAGCCTTATCAATCTTCTATAGATAAATGGCTGGCAAGGCCTTCTTCGCTGCTGGCCCTAGGTTTATTAACGTCTTTAACGCTATGGCCTTTCAAGTATGGTCAGGTTTTTGAAGGTTTTATTTTTATCACGCCTCACTTACCATCGCTGGCTTATTACGGGATGTTTTTTATTGCAGGTTATATTTTTCATCACCATAGAAGCATATTGGATACCTTCAAACAACATTTTCCACGCCTAGCCGTTTTTACCTTGATTCTGTTCCCCGTTTCACTGTATTTCAGTGTTCTTGAGGAGTCGACCGTTAATCCCGGGGCTTTGCTTCACGTTATGGCCGTCATTTCCGGCGGGCTTTGTACGTGGACACTAATTTATTCTTTCATGGGGATATTTTTACGGTACCTGGATTACGAATCTCCCTGGATTTTGTATATTTCACAGTCGTCCTACTGGGTCTATTTAATTCATATGCCCCTGGTGAGTTTTTTCGCCTGGTGTATGCTTCCCTTCGAACTATCGGCTTTTATCAAGTTTCCGTCTATTGTTATGTTGACCGCGCTGTTCAGTCTTTTTAGTTATCATTACTGGGTTCAAAAAACCTGGGTCAGCGATTTGCTGAACGGCATGCGTTTTGATTTGAAGTGGCCGTGGAATTCTCACGAAAAAGAATTGCCACGTTCTGGATAATTTTTGTTGCGGTGGGTTAACGTAAGTATGTATGACGGGTCCTAATTATTTTTTTACGAGTCAGCGCAACAAAAATCAAACAATGAAAAGGCGACATTGGCCGCCCTACAATGAGTCACCACATTGTTAGCTAACAATACTTTGCAACACTTCGACGTCTACAAGGCTATTGATAATCGCATCAATATCGGAGAAAGTTTCGCCTTTTATAATCAAGTCTTGGTCGTTCGTATCAAGATAGCCTTGTTCTTTCATTACGCTGATTAGATTTGCCTGAGCTTTTTTGTCGATAAACTCGGGCGCATTAATGTTATTAAGAACTAAGAGGCGCTTGGCGATGGCAACGACTTTAGATTCCAGCTCACCTTTCTTTATGGGTGCAAGGCGGTCAACTAAGCTGGTGATAATCGCAAATCGCTGCATGGTTTCATCAATGCATTCCCCCATGATTCTCACGCTAGAGCGCGATTCAGTGTCAGGAGTAAAGGACCAAAACTCTGCCTTACTTTGTTTGATTATATTACTTGATGATAGCGCAGAGAGAATGTCCTCGACCTGATGGGTCACTGTCTCATTTGACTGCCATAAAAACAGGTCGGTTTTGATAAGGGCCGTCAGGTTCTGAACCTGATCGATTAAGTCCTGGTGGCCAACCTTAGCCGAGCGATCCAATATACGGCAAACTAATCCCGGCAGAATATAGGTGTGGAGAATGTTGTTTCGATAATAACGCATTTCTAATGTCGCCAGAGGAGAAAGGGAAATAATATCGCCAAAGCTGTCCGTAGCAACAGTAACTTTTCCCAGAGCAATAACTTGTTTTAGCAAGTCACGTCCTGTCTCAGTCGGTATGCTGAGTAGTTTACTAAAGGGTGCATTGCGTTGAATCATCAGGAAAAAATCTAGCTGTTCTTCCAGGTCTGTTTTAGATAGTGCTTTATTTTCAGTCGACAATAAAATCAAGGCAACCAGAGCCACACCGTTTAATGCGGCCGACTGGTTTATTGATGTCATCACTTCGTTGGCAAGGAGATTAACCGTGGGCGAAAGCCATTTAGGCTTTTGGGGGTTTACCGGGTCGATAAATGATTTCCAGTCCGGTTCATGCGCGTTTAGAAACTGATTGACACTAATGGGTTCGCCAAAATTCACGTATCCTTTGCCGTAGTTTCGTAAATTTTTAATGGCTTTCAGAACCCCGCTAATCGACTCCTTTTTCTTCTCGCTGCCACTGAGTTCTTTGTGATAAGTGCCGACTTCCATCACATGTTCGTAGCCGATATAAACGGGTACCAGCGTTAAGGGTCGGTCGATACCGCGAAGTAAGCTTTGCAGAGTCATCGTTAGCATGCCGGTTTTTGGCAGCAACAATCGACCGGTGCGGCTGCGACCTCCTTCTGTGTAATATTTGACTGAGTAACCGCGCTCAAACAGTAGGCTCAAATATTCGCGAAACACCGTTGAATACAAGCGATTTCCAGCAAAGCTGCGGCGGATGAAAAATGCGCCCGCTCGTCGAAAAAGCGGGCCTGCGGGCCAAAAACTCAAATTTATGCCCGCTGCGATGCGCGGCGTGACTAAACCCTCGTGGAAAATAACATAGGTCAGCAATAGGTAGTCCATATGGCTGCGGTGACAGGGTAAATAGATAATTTCGTGGCCATCCTGAGCTAGTTTCCTGAGCGCTTGTGAGTTGTTGACTTCAATGCCATCGTATAAGCGATTCCACAGCCATCTCAGCATTCGCTCCCAAAAAAGAATCATAGATTCTCGGTAGTCGCCCGCAATTTCATTCATAATAGCGAGCGCTTTGCGCTTTACTTGCGCCTCGTCAACACCTTCTTTTTTAATCTCATCTGAAATCAGTCGTTTAATTGCAGGGCTTGCAAACATGGAAGTAAACATTTGCTGGCGATCCATTAGGCGTGGACCGGTGGCAGCGATTTTTTGCCGGTGAAAGTGAAAGCGGGCAACTCGAATCAGTTTACGGGCAGTTACATCGTCGCTTTGATGCTGGTCTACCAGAATTCGAAACGACAAGGCTGCGCTGAATCGAACTAGCGTTTGTCTGCCTACAAACAAAACAATGAAAAACTTCCGTATCCAGCTAGGTGATTCTTGATCTGCAAGTAAGGTGCCGACATTGGCATTGTTTTTTTCTTTGGTGGGGGTTCGGCCCCAGATAAGATTGGCAGGTATGAGTTGTGCTTCGAGAGTGGGGTCGTTCGCATAAAGATCGTGTAATTCAACGCCCTGGCTGATTGCCGTTGTTTTACCGGCCGTGCTCCAGGAAAATACCGGCGTCGGTTTTTCCAGGCATAAAGTTCTAGCCAGGCGCTTACCTTTTATTTCGACGTAGCCAAGAGGGTCGGGTAAGTTTTGTTTTTTACATGCAATTTGTAGAGCCAGTAAATCGCTCGCCGACTGATGTCGAATGATATAGAAAATGGGTTTGGTCGCATCCATAGCTCCCGGTTCGGGCAAATTGTCGGGAACTATTTTACAGCGTACCCATAGTTTTATAGGGAATTTCAATAGAAAATAAAAGATAGAACGGAGGGCTAACATAGTAGACTGCCTAGCATTGTGAGAGACGTATTCTACCATTTTAGGTAGTTTTTTCTCAATGGAGATACGTGTAGTGAGCTTAGTCGCTTTCGATATGAACGGAATTTACGAGTGAGATAAGCACGGCGTTAAGTAAAGCCGCTGAACGCACGTTCGTTTATAACGTAAATTTAATTGTGATTAATTATCAGGGCGATACAATCGAAAAATAATAATTATGTATCGTCCATTGTATTTCAGAGGAAGTCCCTATGCGTATCGTGCTCTATTCGGTCCTAATTCTGTTCGTCTGTGCTGCCGCTGGTATTGGCTACCTTAGCCTTCCGGAGCCTGAAGCGGCAGAGCCAGCTCCATTAAGCGCCGCAGAACTGGCGAAATTACCCAAAGAGCGCAAGGGGCAAGTACTGATTTACGGTGCTTACGGATTCAGCGGTTCAGGGATTTCCAGGTTGGCTGCCGATTATGGCATCACGCCTGTGTTAGCGGGTCGAAATGAAAGCAAGCTCAAACCGCTGGCGGAGTCGCTGGGCTACGAATACGTCGTTTTGTCATTACCCAATAATCACGATAATCTCGTTTCGGTATTAGAACATTTTGAGCTTGTGTTGCACATTGCCGGACCTTACACCTATACCTCGGAGCCCATGCTCGATGCGGCCATCGCGGCTGGGACTCACTATCTGGATTTGACTGGCGAAAACCATGTCATACAGGCAGATCTTGATCGGGATGAAGAGTTCATACGGGCAAACATAATGGTAATGCCTGCGGTTGGTTACGATGTGGTGCCGACGGATTGTCTCAATGTATATGTCGCTGAGAAAGTGAAGGACCCTATTAACTTAACGGTATTGATGAATGGTAATGTCAATGCCGTCGCTGGGGCAGGACTGAGCCGTGGCACTGCCAAGTCCGGCTTGGAAATATTGTCACGGCCACTCCTGATGCGTCAAAATGGCGAAATGGTCATGGTGTCTTCTCCAAAGGTGATAACCCGGACGGAAGAAGGTCGCATGCAGACTCTGGTTCAAATACCGTGGGCAGATATGGTCACCAGTTTCGTGAGCACGGGTATTCCAACGATCGAGGTCTACCAGGTTTCGGACGGTGAAGTCCCTTCAATCTTCCCCAAACTGGCGCAGTATCGATTCGGGCGTCGCCTGTTATCGTGGATGATTGACGAGTTTCTTCCGGAAGGACCACCGCCTGGAGCGCAAGAAAATCGCCAGACGCAAATAACGTCGACAGCGACCAATGCGGCAGGTGAGTCCGCATCGGCAACATTAACAACGCCGGAAGCCTATTTACTGACATTCCATAGCTCGCTTATTGTTGCTAAGAGAGTGCTCGATGGCGATTGGCAATCCGGATTTCAGACTGTCGGCAAGATGTATGGTCCCGATCTGGTTCTTGAAGTACCTGGCGTGACCCGAGAGGACAGCTAAATCCTCACCAAGCGAGTGGCGAAATAACTTTTAGGGTACAGAAGTTGGCTAGGTTGGTCGGTATGGAATGCATTGTCTACAACGAGCTGAGTCGGATGTTGTGATCACTTAGGTTTTTTTCGCTTAGGCACTGCTTTTTCTCCGACAATGACCAGCTCCTGTGCGTCGCTCGCTGTGACGCCCAGCGCCATCAAATACATCTTCGCATAATCCTGCACCATCGCTTTAGTCTCTTTCGGACGTTCTATTAGCTCTGTCAATAACCCCACCAAGGACCACAGAAACATATTTTCCCGGAGACGGGTGCTCACCGTCGGTCGAAAACGCTTTTGTGCAACGCCTATCTGAACATCTCTGTTTGCGAAGGAATTTGTTGCTTGAGCCAGTGCGGCGGCCAACAGTTTTGGGTGTTCTACTAAATGCTGAGTCACGGGTTCATTTAATAACCCGCGGACCACCACTTGTACGGAAGCTGCAATTAACTGTGCGGCGTCTTCCGTGTCAGCGGCAATACTGTTCATGCTAGCGGTATGGATTTCATACACTTGCGCGACGGCAGCAACAATACACGCTTCTTTACTAGCAAAGTGATAGTACAGCGTTCGGCGACCTAAATCAGCGGTGTCGGTGATTGCATCCATCGTGGTTTTATCAATGCCTCTTTCAATCACCGATTTAAGTGTGGCCGTCAGTAGTTTCTGCCGGGTTTCGAGCCTTCGTCGATCCATTCTGTTTGGTTTTTTCTCGTTGACGTCTTGGGTCACGTTTGCTCCTGCTTTAGGCGTTCACAGCCTGAATTACATTGGGTGATCGGCTGCGATTGTAGCATAAGAGTACCGGATGGCAGAGTTGCTCTAAAACATAATTTTGCATATAAGGCTATTTATGCACTATAGTGCATAAATAGCCTGTTGAGGAGCTAGTTTGTCACGTCGATGGGGAAATAACGCAGAGGTACTGTCATCGGCAAAATGGCGACGACAGCTGACATAAAGCTAGTGATCATGTACGCCCCGTTTAACTTGACGGACGACCAAATCGATATACGGACTACGTTTGTAGTCAAACCAAAAACGACTTGCGGATAACAATCCGCTTTTATGGAGGAAATAATGATTGTACTCATTACCGGCGCATCCGGCGGATTTGGAAAGGTATTGGGCGCTACACTGGCGGCAAAAGGTTTAACCGTTTACGGCACAATGCGTAACCCGGTAGGTAGAGAGGCAGAGTTCCCGTTTCCGATTTTAGCGATGGAGGCTGGTAATGATGAATCTGTAGACACTTGCGTCAATACTATCGTCGAAAAAGAAGGGCGTATCGATGCGCTGGTGAATTGTATTAATACCATGGTTATTGGTTCGGTTGAAGAAACGTCAGTCGCAGAGTTGGAGGCTCTTTATACAACGAACGTTTTTGGCGTGGCGCGAATTTGTAAGGCCGTCGTTCCGGTAATGCGAGCACAAGCTGGCGGTACCATCATTAATATGAGCTCTTTGGGTGGACTGTTAGCAGTGCCTTTGATGAGCGCATATACCTCGGCCAAATTTGCTCTGGAAGCTTTTACAGAGGCGCTCTATCAAGAGATGAAGCCTGATAATATCGACGTGGTGATAATGCAGCCGGTGGCAATGTCTATGACGCGTCCTGCTAGCGGAGATCATCTTCAATTAGTGCAAGGCGTGAAGGATCATTCACTCAGCCATCGAATGTTAAAGCGGATGGACAAAGATACCCGCAGTAGCAAACTTTCTCCCGAGATGGTCGCGGACAAAATATACTCGATTCTTTTGAGCGACAAGAAGCCGTTAAGAGTGCCGATGGATAAAGCGCGAGCCATAAGTATTGTTAAGCGACTTGCACCTCAGTTTGTCGTCGACAGATTAGTCGGAGGTTTAATGGCGAAGGGCTAAGGTTCGATTTCTTCAGACGTTAACTTCTTTGCAGTCTTGTTTCGCGATTCATGGTGAATCTACACAAGGTCCACGGTCATGAACGTTTACATGGCCAAAACTAATTTTTCTAAAGCAAAAATATGCGGGTCATTAATACCCAAGTACCGCAGGGCGTTTGCCAGATCTAACAGGTAACGTTTGTTGCTGCCGCTGGGCCCGCTGCTGTTGGCTATTTGTGCGGCGATTTCTGCGTCGCTGGCCGGTCCAAGAAACGCTGCGTTGTTTTCATCGGCAATGTAAATCAGACCCAGTTCTTCGTTGCCGTCACTAAACTGAAGAAACGTCTGTTGGCGAAGATAGCCGTTTTTCTCACGATGATCCAAATGCTGAAATACAGCGGGCGTGATTCGGTAGGCCATCCCCAAACATTCGGCATCTTCCTCTGCAACGAGGGTCACTACACGTCCGGGGGAATCGCTAGTCCCCCGGTGATCGTGGGAACCTTGCCAAAATCGCCGGCTAAAATGAGTGATGCTAGCTGGACGTTTTTCGATATAATCGAAATCAATTTTGAAAATAATGGATCCGTAGGCAAACAGCCATACTGATTCGTGTCGATCAAAAAAATCCAGTGCCTTGTTTTCCTTGCTCGTATCGAAACTCATAGAGACCTTACATTAAAAATGGGACGGTTGTCGTATTGATAACATGGCATAAAGAAGCGAGGCGTTAGCCGATTTGTAGTGTTTGCCATGGTATCTATCCCGGAGCATGTTAATTTTTTGGTAATTTTGCTTTAATGGAGCTCTGCCGTATTATGGATGCCGCAGTTAATGAGTGCTGCGCTGGCAATGCAGCGAATTACTCAGCTTGATTGAACACTGACAGTCAATAATGATAATAATAGCTAGCCTGAGCCAGTAGGACATGTCTTCAACAGTAATGAATCTTAACGGGTATGACCCGAATTATAAATATTGGCTTGAATCATGTTATTCAATTTAGTGGAGCCGTACAAATGACTGAAATAAGCAATTTCGAAATAGATATTCCAGTAGCAGAAATCGAAGACCTGAAAACCCGTTTGAAAATGACTCGCTTCCCGGATGCTGAAACTCCGACCGATTGGGCGCAGGGTATCCCTTTGGCCTATATGCAGGAAATCAGAGATTATTGGCTTAACGACTACGATTGGACGGCGCGCCAAGCGTTGTTGAATAACAACCCGGGCTATATGACCAATATCCAAAACCTCGATATTCATTTTTTACATATAAGATCAAAGCATGAAAATGCAAAGCCGCTTATTTTGACCCATGGCTGGCCCGGATCAATTATAGAATTTCAAAAAGTGATCGGACCTTTAACCGATCCGGAAGCCCATGGTGGCAACGCCGAAGACGCCTTCCATCTAGTGTGTCCTTCATTACCGGGATTTGGTTTTTCAGGGAAACCTACGGAGACGGGTTGGGGAATCGACAAAATTGCGGCGGCTTGGGATGAGCTTATGTTGCGCCTTGGTTATGAATCGTATTTTGCTCAAGGTGGGGATTGGGGTTCGATCGTGACAACGATGATCGGCGTACAAAATAAAGGTAGTTGCGCGGCTATGCATGTCAACATGCCTATTGTAGGTCCCGACCCAGAAACGATGGGTGATCTATCTGAATTGGAACAAGCTGCCCTGGCGGGTATGAAGTTTTATCAGGAACACGATTCGGGTTACTCGAAACAGCAGTCCACGAGGCCGCAAACGCTCGGTTATGGACTGGCCGATTCGCCCATCGGACAAGCCGCCTGGATAATCGAAAAATTCTATCAGTGGATGGACTGTCAGGGACACCCGGAAAACATCGTATCTAAAGATGAGTTGCTGGATAACGTCATGATGTATTGGCTGGGCAATGCCGGTGCCTCCAGTGCGCGCATCTATTGGGAAAGCTTCGGTGCCATGGACCAAAGCCCTGTTGAAATCCCGACCGGGTGCAGTATTTTCCCCAAAGAAATTTTTAAAACCTCGGAGCGCTGGGCCAAAAAGCGCTTTAATAATTTAATCCATTTTAATGTCTTAAATAAAGGAGGGCATTTCGCCGCATTCGAGCAGCCCGAAATTTTCGTGGATGAGCTGAGAACCTGTTTCCGGAAGGTTCGCTGAGCTTTTGTGTCGACAGGGTTATACAGTAGCAAGAGACCAGAGACCAGAGACCAGAGACCAGAGAACGGAGTAGAGAAAAGAGAGGCAGGCACCCGCATGGATCATGATGGTGTTTACTACCTTGGGTGCACAGGTGATTATTCGCGCGCCCAGCTCTGAATTGTTTTCAACGGCTTACCGCGGTAGTGCCACTGGAGCGCTGACCATGTCGGAAGCATTGGGTGCCGGATTGGGGTTATTGATGCTGAGTTTATTTTCTGTAGAGCGGGGAGATATCCTTGTTTATATTTCCTGGTTTTCCTGTGGAGTGCTAGGGGCAGCCGTCGTCATGATTTTTTCCCCGAAACAGCGGGTATCGAGTTGGAAGATATCTGATTAAAGACAAAATTCAGCAGACAGAAGACAGCGGAAGATGAAAGCGATAGCGAGTGAATGTTGTTCGGGTTTATTTCCGAAAAATTCTTTGAGTGGTTTTAAGCACTGCCTGGATGCCGGGTATGACGGGGTTGAGTTTGACGTTCATCTCACGTCCGATGGATTCATTGCTGTTCAGCATGATTTTTTGTTAAATGCTCAAATCACCCGCGATCCCAATGGAAAATGGCTCGCTAAACCGGGTCCGCCCGTCGCTCAATTGACCCAGGCACAACTCAAAACCTACGATATCGGGCGTTATGTCCCGGGCTGCCAAGAAGAAGCGGACTACCCCGATTATCGAGCAATCGATAATGAGAAAATCCCGTTATTGGATGAGTTCTTGCAATATTATCAATCGATTAGCGCGCGCGCGGAGCTATGGATTGAAATTAAATCATCTCCTTTTCAGCGGGCTATTAGTTCGAATCCTGAAGACCTTCTAAAAGCGGTTTTACAGGCGGTTTCGGACGCCGGGGTCATCGAGAAAACCATTGTATTGGCGTTTGAGTGGGATCTGTTGGTATTGGCAAAACAATTGCGTCCGTCAATTCAAACCGACTTTCTAAGCATTGATCCAAAATACATAAAGGCCATGCATGCTAAAGAGGGGGTTGTTGATCCTTCGTTGCTCTATGGTTCATTCAGTCCAGAGCTGTATGGGAATTCGGTAGCAACGGCGGCGAGCGCGGCGGGAGCTGATTGGTGGGGGCCATTTATTCGCGACGTATCGAACAATGATATCCTGGCCGCCCATGATCTCGGTCTGAAGGTCAATGTTTGGGGTGTCGAGTCAACTCCCGAAGCGATTGCGCAAGCTGAGAGTCTGGGTGCCGATGCAATAACCTTGGCGCGCCCGGATCTGGTTAATAATAAGTAACGACGGGCAGTTTCCGCGCTTAACGATAGTCATCGTACGCAGCAGTAGATCCCAGAAAACCCACAATTCTATCGACTATTCTGTCGCCTTTTCTTGGTCCCAGTCAGTGAGCAGGATAGTTCGCAACAGCTCTAGTTTTTCCTCACCAATTCGGTCTGCCACCCTTTGGTCAATATCGCGAAGATATTCTCGTGCTATGTCATTTAGCTGATAGCCTTTTTCTGACTTGATGATTAACTTGGCATTGCCTCGGTCAGGGTCCGGAATCTGTTTAATCAATCCCCGTTTTTCAAGCTCTTTGACCATTTGATGCACCGCTTGGCGTGAAATTCGAAGATGGCGAGCAATGTCCGACGAGCTGGATCCGGGGCCCTGCAAATACGCGAACAGCATTATTTGGGGTCGCGTCAGCATTTCCCAGCCTCCGGCTGCCAGCCGTTCGCTTAACGCTGCCTCCATCCAGGAAAAGCGGCGCAGAAGTAAATCGATTAAATGTTCATCTGGATTATTAGTCATAATTCATGTAAATCTGCTTGACAAGGTGGTGGGAGGCTAATACGATTCTTGTCAATAATGTTGACAAGATGGAGTGAATGATATGCCAGTAACCTTTATAGATCAAGCTCGTTCTGGACGAACTCTCACGCCGGTGTGGCTCGCTATCCCCGCTAGCGTCCTGATTCTCATTGCATCAATTATTAGTGGCAACTTATTTTTTAAGGCGGTAATTATTGAATCATTTGGAACCGTTAGCGAAATTCAGGCGTCACAGTTTACCGCCGGGCTTGTTCAGATGTTGCGCGAGTGTTCCGAGCTGGGGCCTGCCATTCTGGCGGTTTGGTGCATTGTGCGTTTCTATGAGGGGCGCGAGCTCTCAAGTTTAGGCTTGTTCCCTGCGCGAGTGGTTCGGCAATTGACGATCGGCGCAGCCAGTGGTTTTAGTTTGATGGCGCTTTGGGGGCTTGTTGCATTTACATTGGGTGGAGTGGTTATTGAAGAATCCAGACCAACCGTTGACGGATTTGGTTTCGGTTTTTTGTTTGTTTTTTTTGGCATCATGATTCAAACCAGTGCCGAAGAGCTTATTTTCAGAGGGTGGCTATTTCAGATTTTGAGCAACAAATGGGGTTATTATGTGGCGGCTACGGTGACGTCATTGGTATTTGCTGCGCCACACGCAATCAATGATGACATCACGCCCTTGGCTTTGTTAAACATATTGTTGTTGTCTTTTCTCTTTTGCCAAATTGTCTGGTATCAGCAAAGTCTATGGACCTTAATTGGATTTCACTGGTTTTATAACTGGACTCAATTCAGTGTGTTGGGACTAGACGTGACCCCGGAAGAAAATCTTGGCGGTGCGATTATCAATCTCGCTTATACGAATCAGGTGCCGTTTATCACTCGAGGTTTTGTGGCGGAAGATGGCCTGTTGATGACTCTACTGGCATTATTGGCGATAGCATTTCTCGCAAAACTAATGGCTGAGGAAGTGCGGGCATAATGAAGTAAAAGGGCGGGCGTAATGAGGGAAAATGCTGGCGGCATCAAATATACCGAGAATTTAGCCCTTCAATAAGTGTTCTTTGCTGTTCAATAATGTCGATCAAAAACTCCCTGCAAGCTCGAACCCTGGCGGTGGTGCGTAAGTCAGCATGACTTAATACCCAAACGCCCCAGTCCGATGGGGCGAGCGAAACATCGAGACGCCGCAATGTAGGTTCAGCATCGGCAACATAACAAGGCATTCTTGCCCAACCTAAATGGTTCTTTACCGCCTCCATCATGGTCATTATTTCGCTGGCTCTCACATAAATTCTTGCGTCGGGAAAGTGTTCGATCGCCCACGGTGGCAACCTTTTGTCATCTGCCCATAGTATTAGCTGATCGATACTACGTGCTTGTGCTAAGTACTTTTCACTCGCGTAAACCCCGTGTGCTAACGGTACAACTTCTCGCCCTATTAAGTACTCTGGTGGTTTTGGACTTAATCGCAGTGCAATGTCTGCCTGGCGACTGCTTAGGTCAACAAGTCCGGTTGAGGAGACGAGCTCAATTTCGATAAGGGGGTATTTATCGGTAAATTCATGCAATTTAGGCGTAATTAACCGCGTAAAAACATCGTATGACGCAGCTAATTTGAGTGGGCCGCTTAGCTGGGAATCCATGCCAAAGACTTCTCTGTTGGCTGAGTTGACCAGTTCCTCTATACCGAGAGCATGCGGCATTAAGTTTTCTCCGGCTTGAGTCATTGCATAACCTGATGGCATCCGATCAAACAGCCGGCTTCCCAATTGCTCTTCAAACCCCGCGACTCGTCGCGCCACTGTTGTGTGTTTGACTTCAAGCACCCGGCCCGCACCACTGACGGTCCCTTCTCTGGCAAGAGCCAGAAAAAAACGTAAGTCATCCCAATTCACTGCAGCTCTCCTCTTAAGGGTTAATTCCGTGTGTGCTTTTATGCACATTGAGGGCTATTTATAACTCATTTACGCCCTTCTTTGCACCACATATTATAGACACATCTTCAGCGACAAGCAGAAATTAAGTCACGGAGATTAACTGCACACAGTAAATTAATCAGCAACTTAGACAGGAGATTTACCATGCCACTTATTCGAATAACCGCCCAAGAAGGCACATTTAACAAAGCGACTCAAAATAAATTTATGGAAGAAATCACCGATGCGGTACTCGCTGCTGAAGGTGCTGACCCTAAAGACCCTGCTGCACAATCTTTGGCCTGGGGTTATTTCACCGAACAGCAGCAAGGGGACGTTTATGTTGGCAAACAAAACATCGATACGCCGCCTGTATTGATCCGCGTTACGACACCTGCAGGTGCGCTGGATCAGGCCGCGAGTAAGGTTCTGGCTAAAAGCGTTAACGACATCGTCAACGATTTTATTGGGCCTTTTGAAGGACGATTGAATCACTGGTTATTGATCGACGATATTCCGAAAACTGGCTGGGCGAGTAACGGTGTTGTGTTCAGCATCGACGACGTTAAGTCGGCAATGAACATCACCTAAATTTGGTTTAATCAGGAACTCGGACCGAGCTATACATGCCTACGTTTAAGCCGGCCGTAATGAAAAATCAACTTAACTTACACAAGGAAAATTAATATGAACACTCACAGTAAATGGGTAACTTCTCTTACGCTCGCGGCCACATTATTTTCTGCAACTGTCTCTAATACGGCGTATTCCGCTGCAGAAACAAAACTACAGGAAAGCACGGCAAAACTTCTTTCCGTACGTTTTGATGCTCGAAAAGTCGTCAAAATAGAAGCGGGTGATTTCCATTTTGTGCCCGGACAAGTCGCACCGATACACACCCATGATGCGCCGGCTGTCGGCTACGTCTCTAAAGGGCAGATCCTGTATCAAATAGAAGGACAAAAACCTCAGCTTCTTCGTGAAGGCGATGCCTTTTATGAGCCGGCAGGTCCTCGTATTTTACGGTTCGATAATGCATCGGCCACCGAAGAGGCGATTTTCATCGACTTCAATCTCGAACAGAAAGACGAGCCGTTTATTGTGTTTGAGAAAGAACTGACTGAGCACATTGATCGACGTGCGTTGCCAACGGTTGAGCTAACGGGAAAAACGCTCTCGGCGACAGACATTTTTGTTAGCGAAATCGAGCCCAAAGGACATAAGCGCCTGGAAGCCGATGTGCCTGTCTTGAGTTACGTCGCGGAAGGTTCTGTAAGAGTAGTGACAAATGCCACAGGAACACAGGATTACCATGCCGGAGAGACCTTCTCGTTAATTGAGCGTACGGAAATTACGACAGTGGTCAACGACTCTCAAGACTCACCGGCAAAAGTCGTTTCCTTTTACCTTCGTTAAATTGGATTAGATTTGGCTTAAAGCAACCTATTTGTAACTACCTGCGTGTAACTACAGGTTCGCAACAACACTTAAATTAGTCTATTGGAGATCACAATGAAGAATTATATTTTGGTTCACGGAGCATGGGGTGGCGCTTGGGAATTTGCAGACGTTGTTAACTTATTGTCAGCCGACGGAAGTAAGGTTACAGCGCTTGATTTACCCGGACATGGTGAAAATAAAAGAGCACTTGCCGATGTGTCGATGGCAGCTTATGTCAGCACAGTCGTCGATGCGGTTAATGAGCAAGAAGGAAAGGTGATTCTTGTCGGTCATTCTTTGGCTGGGGCGGTTATAGCACAGGTAGCAGAGGACATTTCGGAAAAAATCGATCGCTTGATATTTGTGGCTGCTATTTTGCCCGCAAGCGGTGAAACTCCTCTTGGCTTAATGCAAAGTGATGATCGAGGTCAGCTATTGCCGAACGTTATTTTCTCCGCTGACCAAAGCTACGGTACGGTCACTGAAGAGACAGTAAGAACGGTGTTATTGAATGACATCAAGGATGAGGCTCACCTCGATCGCTTAGTCCCACACTTTTTGTTTAAGCAATCGACCGAGCCCTTTATGGCCGCCGCGAAATTAACAGACGATAACTTTGGTTCGGTTCGAAAATTTTATATTCGAGCCGGTGTCGACAAAGTGTTGACGCCCGCGCTGCAAGATAGAATGCTTGAGAGCTGGAAGGTAGATAAAGTGTTTACCCTTGAGTCGGGCCATTTCCCCCTCAATTCTATTCCGGTAGATCTTGTTAAAGTCATCCGTGAAGCGTCTTAATCTTAGTCTAGCGAAGAACAAAATGTCGTTGACCAGCGGCATTTTGTTTTAGAACCTGCCACCAAATTTTCCGAATAAGAACTGTTCAAGGTGTTCCCCGCTCATCGACGGAAGCAGCCAGAAGACTCAGTTTCCTGTCAGCCGGCAATACAGCAATCCTAAAGTTACAGCATGGATTCACCCGAAAACGACGTCTAACTCAATCGCTACATTCAGTTTCTAAGGGCTGGGCACTTGATGTTTGAGCCATCGATAAACTCGCGTTGATAGTATTTGGTTAACGAGACATCGCCGCGTACTGGTTACGGTCTCCGCCCCTTCCTATAAAAATGTCAACAAAAAATACGGTAGTATTGAGATAACACCGTTTGCAGACTATTCTGTATTGTTAATGTGTTACTTAAGGCCTTGTCTTAGGCTGAATATTTAGGCTACAGTGAATAAAAAAAGAACGACCATTTTTCTTACACCCTCAGCTCCAGATCAGCGCAATAAATCCGTGACATAGGATCCGTAATGAGCGGTCGACCGGAGGTGAGGTGGATATTTGGCAATACAATAGCAGGCAACCTGCGAGAGGGGCGAACAAGCAATGGCAAAACTAAATGTGAACGGCAAAGTAATCGAAGTGGAGGTCGAGGATGATACGCCCTTGTTATGGGTTATTCGCGAACAAATCGGGCTCACCGGTACTAAATATGCTTGCGGGATTGCCCAGTGCGGCTCTTGTACGGTCCACATTGACGGCCAGGCCGTGCGGTCCTGTGTTTATCCCGTGGGTGGTGTCACCGCCGGTCAAAAAATCACAACCATCGAAGGTCTTTCGCAAAAGGGTGATCATCCGGTTCAACAGGCGTGGGCGGAACTCGATACCCCGCAATGCGGCTATTGTCAGCCCGGTATGATTATGGCTTCTGCAGCTCTACTGGATAAAAAACCGAACCCGAGCGACGAGGATATTAATACCGAGATTACCAATATCTGTCGCTGCGGTACGTTTCAGAGAGTGCGCGAAGGTATTCACCTTGCGGTAGAAATCAAACACAAATCTACAGCGAAGGCTTAAGGGGAGATGAGTATGCTAAAGGAGAAAATGCGCATAAATCGGCGTCAGTTTGTGATAGGCGCTGCGTCTACAGGTGCTGGCTTGTCGATCGGATTGGCCGTACCCTTGGGTGGCCAGCAGGCTTTTGCAGATGGCCGCAATGAGTCTTCGTCAACACCGGAAGTTAACGCCTGGGTTGTTATCGACCCCGACGATACCGTAACCATTAGAATTGCACGGTCCGAAATGGGACAGGGTACCTTAACGGGGCTTGCGCAATTGGTGGCTGAAGAGCTCGAATGCGATTGGGATAAGGTGCAGTGGGAATACCCAACCCCCGGGGAAAATTTAAGGCGCGGGCGCGTTTGGCAAAGTTTCTCCACTGGCGGGAGTCGCGGTGTCCGCGGTAGTCATCAGTACGTGCGCGAAGGTGGTGCCATGGCGCGGGAAATGTTGATCGAGGCCGCCGCTAAAAAATGGGGCGTGGCCGCTGGCGATTGCGCCGCCGCCGATAGCAAAATCACTCACAAACCGTCCGGAAAGATGACCACATTCGGTAAAGTAGCCAGTGCTGCTGCAGCGCTGGTACCGCCCAGTGAAGTCACTCTAAAAGATCCCAAAGACTGGAAAGTGGTTGGGAAGCCCAAGAAACGTCTCGATACTTTAGAGAAACTGACCGGTAAACAAGTCTATGGCGCCGATATTACTTTGCCCGGCATGCTCAGCGCTTCTATAAAAGCTAGCCCTGTTCACGGTGGTAAGCTCGAGTCCTTTGACGCAACAAAAGTGAGCTCAATGCCGGGGGTGAAATCGGTCATAAGAGTGGGCGATGACGCGGTCGCTGTCGTAGCTAAAACCTGGTGGCAGGCCAATAAAGCGTTAAATGCGCTGCCGATCAAATGGGAAAAAAGTGAGAATGACACGGTGTCGAGTGCGTCAATCGACAAATTTTTGCAGGAGGGACTCTCTTCCGAAAATGCGTTTGTGGGTAACGAATCAGGTGATGTGAAGGCGGGACTGAAAAAGGCGTCACGCACTTACACCGCTGACTACAGTTATCCCTACCAAAATCATGCGACCATGGAACCGATGAACGCAACAGCAGTGTGGAGTAAAGAGCGTTGCGAAGTTTGGTGCCCTACGCAAAATGGTGAGGCTGCTTTAGCTGCCACCATTAGCGCCTCAGAATTGGCCCCCGAACAATGCGATGTGCACAAAGTGAGTCTCGGTGGTGGTTTTGGTCGGCGCGGAGCGGCGGATTTTGTCACACAGGCGGTGTTGATTGCTAAAACCATACCCGGCACTCCGGTCAAGCTACTATGGACTCGTGAAGAGGATATGCTGCACGGTATGTTTCATCCAGTGACCAAGGCGAGAATGACAGCCGGTTTCGATGATGACGGCAATCTCGATGCTTTACATGTGCGTATTTCTGGGCAGTCCATTCTGGCGACGCTAATGCCGCAAGCATTGGAGAATAATGACGGTATGGACCCCGTCGTTTTCCAGGCGATGGCACCGAAAGGAGATCACGCCATTTCTTATACTGTGCCCAATTTATTGGTCGACCATGCCATGCGTAATACGCATATAACGCCCGGGTTTTGGCGCGGTGTGAATGTTAATCAAAATGCGATTTACATGGAGTGTTTTTTGGACGAAGTAGCGCATGAAGCGGGTCAAGATGCGCTGGCCTTCAGACAAAAAGCGATGACGAATCATCCTCTCGCGCTGGCGGTGCTAAATAAGGCTGCGTCGATGGCTGGCTGGGGAAAGCCTGCCGTCGAAGGCCGACATCTGGGCCTAGCCGTGTGTAAAGCTTTTGGCAGTTATGTGGCTGCTTGTGCTGAGGTCTCAGTCGACGATGGAGAATTGACCATCCACCGTATTTTCGCCGCGACTGACCCCGGATACGCGGTAAACCCACAGCAGATTGAGGCTCAGGTATCGGGTTCCTTTGTCTATGGCTTATCGGCTCTTCTTTACGGGGAGTGCACGGTGAAAGATGGCCAGATCGAACAGCAAAATTTTCATGAATATCCCTCGCTTAAAATGGCGAAAATGCCTCATGTTGAGACTTCGGTAATGCCTTCCGGGGGGTTCTGGGGCGGTGTGGGTGAGCCCACCATTGCTGTCGCTGCGCCGGCTGTATTGAATGCTATTTTTGCTGCCACCGGAAAACGTATTCGTCATTTACCGATAAAGGACCAAAGCCTTGCGTAAGGATCTACCGGGTTTTGCAGGCGGTCATTCGACGCGGTTAATATCGCGGGTCTTGGCCGTTAGCTTTTGTGTAAGCTGCTTGTGTCAGTTTGTTTATGCTGACGACTTACTGGCGCAGGCCCGCGCCAATGTAAGCGCCTGCAGTAGTTGCCACAGCGGTGGTATGGGAAGCGGTAAAACCAGAAGCGACGTTATGGAAGGTAGCGGGGCTAAAACAATGGTGCCGCTGAATACCTTGTCGGCCGCTAGTATCGAACAGTCCCTGTTGCAATTTCGCTCTGGTGAGCGCGAGGGAACCGTGATGAATCGATTGGCCCGCGGTTATTCGAAATCGGAAATCGCTGCAATGGCGCAGGTATTGGGAAGCCAATGACTCATTTGAAACGTCGCGACATAGTTAAGGGCTTGCTACTGGCGATGACCGCGGGAGTTGGGCACGGCTGTGCTACCACAAAGGCACCGTCGGGTCGGGTGGTTGTCATTGGCGGTGGATTTGCAGGTATGAGCTGTGCCCGTACCCTGAAAAAATTATCGCCAACAGTGGCGGTGACCTTAGTTGAACCCAAACAGAGTTATATTGCTTGTCCGTTTAGTAATTTAGTCATTGGCAATCAGCGGGACATCGCTTCCCAGACCTTTAGTTATGCTGGGGCGGTGGCCGATGGTGTGACTCACATTAGGCGAACGGCTGTTGCTATCGACCCTGGTGCTCATAAAGTCACCTTGGACGATGGCCAAAGCGTTGGTTATGACAGGTTGGTGCTGGCCCCGGGTATAAGCCTCGATTTCGATGTTCTGCCGGGCTATGACGAAACCGCGGCCAATAAAATGCCTCATGCCTGGCAGGCGGGAGCACAAACGGCACTATTGGCACGTCAGCTTGCAGCTATGGATGATGGTGGCACTGTTGTTATTTCGGTTCCCGAAAATCCGTATCGCTGTCCGCCAGGCCCCTACGAACGTGCTAGCCTCATTGCAAATTATCTTAAATCGCACAAGCCCAAAAGCAAGCTTTTGATACTCGACAGTAAAGATCGCTTTTCAAAACAGGGGCTTTTTACGGCAGCGTGGAAATCGGAGTTCGGCGACTTAATTGAATGGCAGGGGCTCAAAGACGGTGCCCGAGTCGTTTCTGTTGATTCTAAAGCGATGACGCTAACAACGGATTTTGACGTAATCAAAGCGGACGTCGCCAATGTTATTCCCCCCCAGCGGGCAGGGGAAGTTGCCAGGCTTAGTGATATCGCCAATGCGAGTGGTTGGTGTCCAATAAATGCCGCGACTTTCGAATCGAGTTTACATGCGGATGTTCATGTTATCGGTGATGCGGCTATCGCTAATGCTATGCCAAAATCGGCTTTTGCCGCCAATACGCAAGCCAAGCTCTGTGCCTTGCAAATTGCCAGATTGTTGAGTGGGCAAACGCCTGTAGACAGTAAGCTAATTAATACCTGTTACAGCTTAGTCACTCCCGATTACGGAATTTCCGTCGCGGGTGTATATAAACCTGAAGGAGACCGCTGGCTGGAAATCGAAGGTGCTGGAGGCGTAAGTCCGTCGGCGGCATCGAGAGATGTTAGGCGGGTGGAGGCTCAATATGCGCGCCAATGGTATCGATCAATTACTCAAGAGGTATTTGCTTGATTCGCTTTTTCGTTTTCTTAGCGGTCATTCTTCTCGTTTTTAGTAGTGAAACCTTTGCCGATGATCGGGAAAAAGCCCTTACGACTGAGCCGGGTCGGTCTAGCGAAGGGAAGAAGGTTTTTAACGATCGTGATAAGGGGCATTGTTTGTTATGTCATCGCTTCAGTCGCAGCGACGAGTCCTTTCAGGGTACTATTGGGCCCTCGCTCGACGGCATTGCGACAAAACTCGATGCGCAGCAGATAAGATATCGTATCGTGGACAATAGTCGACTGAATTCTCAAACGCTTATGCCCGCGTACTTTCGAACCGAAGGACTTGTCCAGGTCGCAGCTGAATTTAAAGGAAAGACCGTCTTATCAGCTCAGGATGTTGAAGATCTCGTCGCTTATCTCGTTCTCGATCGGAAAGGGCGGTAGCCCGTGGATAAGGGAACCAGAATGAAAAGGCGAACAGTCATAGTAGGTGCAGCCGTTGGTTTGGCCGTTCAGCTAGTACCTTCGGTACTGGCTGGTAAGCTTAAGAAGACGGTTTCTGAATTTTATGGGCAAGAAAATATAACGGCCGGCAGAGTCCACCTCAAAACACCGCCTCTTGCGGAAAACGGAAATTCGGTTTCTCTCGTGGTCGAGGTCGACAGCCCAATGACAGAGAAAAATTACGTACAGGAGATTCGGATTTTTGCGGACAAAAATCCGGTGCCAAATCTTGCGAGTTATCGCTTATCTCCAGACTCGGGCAAGGCAAAAGTAGCTACTAGAATTCGATTGTCAAACTCTCAGATTATTGTTGCGGTGGCGCGTATGAATGATGGCACCTTGTGGTCGGGATCTTCTGAAACGATTGTGACACTGGCAGCCTGTGTCGAACCACTACTTTAGGAAATTTGATGAAAGCAAGAATTTCCATTCCTGCGCAGGCTAATAAAGGCGATGTGCTCGAAATTAAAACCCTCGTATCACATCCGATGCATAGTGGCTTCAGACGCGACGCCATCGGTGCATTGGTCCCTCGCGATATCATTAAAGTCTTTCGCTGTGAATACCGGGAGAGAGTTGTTTTCGAGGCTGAGTTTGGGCCGGGTACCGCAGCGAATCCCTTTCTGTCATTTTACATTCGCGCTGACAGAAGTGGTGAGGTGAAATTTATATGGGTCGATCAGCACGGTGAACAGACTGAACAAGTGAAGTTGCTGGAAGTTGTGGATAAGATCAAGTGAAGGCGGTGCCTTTGCTGCTTTCGTTGCTCGTTATGGTCGAAGCGACAGTGGCAATAGCATCAGACACCACAGCGTTGCCACGCTCGGGTTACGAATTCCAATCTTCCGATACCCAGTCCTTGCAGGATGATGACTTTAAAAATCCCGGTATGTTGTGGGTTGATATGGGCAAGATTCGCTATAGCGAACCCGCGGGATCAACAGGCCAGTCCTGCGCCGATTGTCACAGGGACTTACCCGAGTCGGTGGCCGTATCGTTTCCGAAAAACAATAGGCACCTTGGAGTCGTTGTGGATCTTACGTCGCAGATTCAGCATTGTAGAACGGTGCACCAGAAGGCTGAATCTTTTGAATATGAGAGTGAGGCATCGCTCGCTTTGACTGTTTACCTGGGTAGTTTGTCGCGCGGACAAGCCTTTCAGCCGGTTGATAGTTATCCGCAAGATCAGTTGAAAGCATCAATCGACAATGGCCGCCTTTACTTCAATCGACGAAAAGGACAGCTCAATCTAAGTTGCGGTAACTGCCATGAGGAGAGTGTTGGGAAAATGTTGCGGGGAGATTTGATCAGTCAAGGCCACAGTAACGGTTATCCGATTTATCGTTTAGAGTGGCAATCTCTAGGCTCTCTGCATCGCCGATTTCGTTCCTGCGATATCGGCGTAAGAGCACAGCCACATGACTTAGGTAGTGCTACCTATATTGACCTCGAGGCGTATCTGAGAGAGAGAGGCGCCAAGCTGACTGTCGAAACGCCGGCGGTGCGACGATAGTCAGCAATGGCTGAGGCGTTGAATCAGGTTTGTGGTTTAACGTAGCGGTGCAGCGGACTGATCGTTGCGGCGAAATCAGTCCGATAGTCTATTTCTTCTAGTTCAGTTTTTATTTGGCGTCGTTCATTAGCCGTTGCATTATCGCGATCGTGATTTTATAAGGTGCGTCGTCACGTGCGTCTTCGGCTAACTACCAGGGGTGTACCTCTCCGTTCCAGTTCCAAAAACCACCGTTATTGCTGGCGGTTAAATTGTCGATAACATTGATGATGCCGGCAGCACTTTCTTGCGACGTGATATCCGCATCGGGACCACCCATACTCGTTTGTACCCATCCCGGGTGCACAAGACCTACCTTAATGTTTTCCTTGCCTAATTCCAGAGCCGCCAATTTCATATATTTGTTAATCGCCGCTTTAGACGCGCTATAGGCGTAACCCATGGGCATATCTAAAGATATAGCGCCGAGTTGGCTGGTCACGGTCATAACTTTGGCATTGTGACTGGCTCGAAGGTTAGGTATTAATGCCTGCATCACTCTTACGGGTGCCAGCGTATTGATATTCATTGTCTCGGCCCAGCCTTCGAAATCCATGACATAGGCAGTTTGTTCTTCCCGTTTCGGCCCAATGGTGCCCGCGTTGTTAATCAGCACGTCGATGGGGGTGTCTTGCAATTGGGTAGCCATGTTCTTAACGGAGTTATCATCTCCAACAGACACCTTAATAATGCTTAACTCATTATTCTCTGCAAGATCCGCTAGTGCGGTTGCAGTGTCTGGATCTCGGCAACAGGCAAAAACTTTGTTGCCTGCTGCCGCGTAACGGGTAGCTAACTCCAGACCAATACCTTTGTTCGCGCCGGTGATTAAGATGCTTGCCATGATTATTGTCCTTATTTAAGGTGTATTCATTTCTTGTAATGATTGAGCCTGACTTGTTGAGTGTGGCGGTTAGCGGTTGAGTAATTGCTTTTCTCCGGTTACTTCGTTGGAAACTACGACCGCGCTTTCAATGCTGGCCGCTCCCACGACGGCGCTAAATTCCTCATCTGGGATTTGAAGGTGCGCGTTGAGAAGTTCTTCGCTTTCCCATTTTTCCGTTAACCTTATCTCGGTTGGGTCTTCTATATTCACAGAAAAAGCATAATCGATATTACCTTTGTCCTGTCGACTTTTTACGGCCCGCTTGATCAGCGCGCTTTTGACTTGCTCCAGCTCCTGTTCAGAGGAGGTCTTGATAATACCTGTAATTATCAGCATTGTTTCTCTCGTTTCAGTTAATGGGTTAAGGGGTCAATAACCAGTAAAGTTGGTGGTCTCGTCAATATCAATTTCTTCAATTCACTGCGCGAATGGCTTTGGCTAATATGAGGCTAACACGCCGTGCACTGTGGGCCTACCAGCAATCGTCCAATACTCAGTGTGTATTGGATGGAACGTATCGGTGCTATACCGGTTTCGGTAAATGAAAATTCGCTAATTAGTGCCCGTCCAAAAATAGTGCCACTGTGAGAAGCGTAGCGACGCGCAATCTTGGGAGTTATGATTAATACATAGCTATCAATATGTTAGGAAAGCCAGATTGCTGCTTCGAAGCGTCGAACTGTGCCGCTCGCAACGACGACATACCGTCATTTAGACCTAAATTCTTTTTCATATTCGTCGTCATTTTTTCTGTTAAGATATCAAATTCAGAAAAATAAGGGGAAAAGATAATGTTCACGCGAATGCAAGATGGCACAGCTGAAGATTGGGCTGTTATAGGTTCAGCTCACGCCGAGCACTTCAAAAAAACACCTGCCCATTTAATGGATATGTTACGTAGCTTAGAGGCGGTAACTGTGGGTTTTGCCTGTGATCAACTACAACATAGTTTGATGACTGGAACATTGGCGCGGCGCGACAATGCCAGTGACGAGGAAGTAGCCATCGCGCTTCTTCACGATGTGGGTAAAGCGGTCAATATTCCTAACCACGGAGCGATCGGTGCCGAATTAATGCGGCCTTATATTTCTGAAGATGCCTACCACGTTATTTATAACCACCAGCATTTTCAAGGCAAGTATTACTATGCGTATATGGGCGGAAACCCTAATATGCGCGCTGACTCAGTCAATGAAAGTTGGTTTTCTTTAGCGGAGAAACTAGTCGATCGTTGGGATGCGCCAGCGTTTGATCCCGACTACGAGGTTGATAGTCTGGAATCTTTTGAACCGTTGATTCAGCAAATATTCGCGAAGCCATTGCGGGCCCTGTAGTTTAAAAATAGCAGTTTCAAACCGGTAATTGTTAGCAGGCAATTGTTGACCGGTAATTGGAAAAGAAGCCTCGCACCGCCCGAACGAAGCCGGCGTGCGAGGTGTTTGGTTGGTTAGTTAACTTACTACCCTGCTGGCAAATCCATTATTTTCGCCATGTTGCCGTAATAGAAGGCGTCCATGGTAGCCTCATCACACTGAGTCATGGTCGCTTCAAATTTCGCTATCGGATCGGCCGTGCCTTCGGGGTGTGGATAATCTGAGGCGAATACCAACATGTCCGGGCCTACCTGATCGATAATCCAGCCAATATTTTCACCGGCAAAGGGTGCAACTTTTATACGATTTCGGACCGTCTCTGAGGGCTTCTCGGAAAATTTCCGATGGCGCTTGAACGACGACGCAGTAAAGTCGAGAGTTTGTAACCAGGAGGGCAGCCAGGAGGCGGCATGTTCCATAGAAATACAACGTAAGTTAGGATGACGTTCGAAAACGCCATCAAAGATCATTGCGCTCAAAAATATTTGTACGCTGTTGCCTATGGTTAGTAATCCAAGTTCTCCTGCCGGTGCATCACCACCTAACTCCAACAGTGATTTTCCGTTGTTTTTAAAGCTTGGTGAAACGGCTTTATAGTGACCGTTCACAGCAACGTGATTGATAAAAGGCACATTCGCATCAGCAAAGAGTTTCCACACACAATCAAAATCGGCATGTGTAAAAGAACGCGCTCCCTCGTTGGGTTCGTTGGTATCGACCATAAAGCTATAACAGCCGTCTGCAAGGCCTTGTTTTATAAGGTCGGCTGCTACTTCTGGTCCTAGACACAGCGGTACGTAGCCAATGGCTTTGAGGCGTTTGTCAACCTGACAGAATTCTCCGAATGCCTTGTTTAGTGTTCTTGCACCGGCTTCCATTACGGTGGGATCATTCCCGTGGGCCACTTGATGAAAACTAAAGGTTGGCAGCACCAGTTGATAATCAAAGCCAAACAAATTCATCGTATGGGATCGTTCCGCGGGGTCGAAAGCTCCAAGTCTGTTCCAGCCGCTGTTTTTGTTGTCCATCAGGGAGGCTTCAAATTTTGCCATGATGTCGGGGTTCATTTGACGTTTGGCGAACAACTCTCGACCGCGATCGAGGCCTTCCTGTCTTACCGGCAATTCGGTTTGATCCAGCATGGAAGGGATGAGAGGTTTGTCGATATCGCTGGCGGCGTTGGCTAGAAAATCGTCGAGTTCGATTAAATGGCTATCTGCATCGATAATACGTCTGTGGCCTGCATAGGTCATGGCTCTTTCCTTTTTTATTGGGGCGCTAATTGGCTGATGGTGCTAGGCCAATGGTGCGGCACGTGGCTTTTAATGTCTGGATGGATTATCTTATTTCTTGCTTTTACGGCGGCCCTTCTTTACTTTATACCCCGTAAACTAAAGAATTTAATTCAGCTCGTCAAGGTATTTAATAATCAATGGCTAAAACAGCAAAACGCACTCGTCTAAGTCCTGCCGCCCGTCGTCAACAGCTATTGGATGTCGCCAAGATGATGATTCTTGAAGATACCCTGCAGGGGTTTACGATTGAGGCGTTGTCTCGTATAGCGGGAGTGACACCGCCGCTCATCTATAATTACTTCTCGAGTCGACAGGTTTTACTACAGGAATTACTGCAGCGAGAATATGGCTATTACCGGTCAAATTTAACGACGCAATTGGACAGCGCAAAAAATCTTGAGGCCATTGTACGCATTTTTGTAGAGGGCAATTTCGATCATTTGTCGCCGGGAAATATTCTGCCGATTTTACAGAGCCAGCCAGAGTTGGCGGAAGCCATTAGCGATATAACGGCGCGAGATTCCAAGACGCTCGCGCCGTTTCTGGTGAAAAGTTTCGCCGGGCGATACTCGCTGGATCAAAAACAAGCGGGTCTGCTGGTGAGCATGTCGTCGGGGGTTTCTATCGCTGCGGCAGACTATTGTTCGAAATACAATGTGCCGCGGGAGCAGACGATCGAACATGTGATGCAATACATTTTTGCCGGTATTGAGTCTTTTCTAGTCACCGAAAAAAAGTAGGCCTTTATACTCCAGCTGCCTTTCCTTGCTTTACTTCGCTTGCCTCATAAACTCGCTCCACTCACTAGATCGGGATTGGCTTGTCGTCCTACTTATATCAACATGCAGGGAGGACTGCCTTAGCGAGGCTGCGATGAACTCAGCTTCTTTACCAGGCGATACATGAACTCATAGCCCTCATAAAACGACTGTACTAACAAACGCTCGTCGCGCCCGTGTGCCCGAATATCATTTCGATCGACGTACAGCCCGGATACTCCATAAGTGGGAATGCCGGCATTACGCATCTTGGCTCCGTCCGTCGCACCGGTCGTCATAGTCGGCAATACCACCACGCCGGGCCACATGTCTTCCGTGATACTCTCGACAGCGCCCAGAATTTCGTCGGTTAATGGGGAGGGATCAGAAGGGCGTCCACCACCATTAAAAACAACCTCTATCTCGGGATTGTCGACAACTTTGATTAGCGTTGCGAGCACATCTTTCACATCTTCACCGGGCATCATTCTGACATTAACCACGGCTCTTGCGCTTTGCGGTAAAGCGTTAGGCGCATGGCCGCCTTCTAACATGGTGGCTACCGCCGTTGTTCTCAATAAGGCGTTAATTGAGGGGATTTTACCGAGTCGTTCGAGGGCTTGCGGATCAGGTTTTTCTGTAAGAATAGCTTTTAGATCGCTACCGAGTTGTCCCGGACTGATTTCGGCGAGTCGTTCGAAACCGAGGCGCATCACGTCATTGAAAACCAAAGGAAATTTATAGGCGCGAATTTTTAGCAATGCTTCAGCCAAATCGTAAATGGCGTTGTCGTCACGGGGAATGCTAGAGTGGCCTCCGGGATTCTTTGCGGTGACCGAGAAACTTTCAAAAATCTTCTCGGCGGTCTGGATAGAGTTAGCGATTTTGATTCCGTCCTGTATCAGCCCGGCTCCGCCCTCGTTTAAAGCAAAGGCACCTTGGATAAGGTCGGGATGCTTGTCGAGAAGCCAGTAGACTCCATTGTTACCACCACCTTCTTCGTCCGCCGTTAACGCTAATATGATGTCGCGGTTTGGCTGAAAACCGCTTCGTTTCATGCGGATGATATTCGCTGTGTTGATGGCTGCCTGTGCTTTGTCATCTAAGGTTCCACGGCCGTAAAAGTAGCCGTCAATCTCCTGCAGTGTAAAGGGATCGATCGACCAGTCGCTGCGTTTGGCTTCAACTACATCGATGTGCGCCAACAAAATCAACGGCTCTTTTTCACCGCTACCGTGTATTCTTGCTACGAGATTGCCTTTCTTTTCTTTTTTCCCTCCAACAAATATATCCTCTTCCGGAAAGCCCGCAGCTCTTAGCCAGCCGGCGATTTGATTAGCAGCCAGAGTATTGTCACCGGCGGAATGGGTCGTATTAGTTTCAATGAGTTGTTTATAAATCTCGAAAGCCAGTTTGTTATCATCTTTGGGGATGACAACTTGATTCGTTGCACAAGAAATCTGTGAGGCCAACAGTATTATAGCGCTCAAAAAGCTGACAAGAGGTTTCATGACTTTCAAGGTGCATCTCCTTTGATCCCACGACTGTGGAAAATATGTTGCCTGTTATTATTTGTTTTGCCGTTCGACTTTGATTATTACAGATATATAAGAGTTCGTTGATTACCAATTAGTCATGGATGGTTGTTGGCTGGAGTATGTTGAGCGTTGTTGACTGGGAAATTGTTAAAGGACGACCTGTCGAACAATATTAGTCGAGCAATATTTGTCGAACAATATCAACCGAAAGGAAATTAAGCTCGCCTGTGAGAAGAGACCTTAAGACGATATGGGCGTTTCCGCAACATTGCATAAGGTAAACGCCAACCTAGATACGGTGCACTGCAGCTAAGACTGTTTTAAATATTAATAACTGATAGGATCGAGTGACTTATAACAGGAGAATGAAATGAGCGTCGATAAAAAAGTTGTATTGATCACCGGAGCCGCTCGCGGCATAGGCATGGGAATCGCGAAATGTTTTGTCGCTCAAGGAGCCTCAGTGATTATTACTGATCTCGATGAAAGCATGACGCAGGCTGCGGCTGCGGAACTCGGTGAGAATGCGATGGGACTGGTTGCAAATGCAGCGAGTCAATCAGCTATGTCGGAAGCTGTATCAAAAGTATTACAACGCTACGGTCAATTGGATGTTCTGGTTAATAATGCGGGTATCGGCGGACCTAAAGAGCAGTTCGAGGAGATCTCATCATCGGACTCTGCACTTCTTGGCATCACTGACGATGTGTGGGACGAGCAGTTAATGTTTAATCTGCGTACCGCTTTTTCGTCATCGAATGCGGCGATTCCCCATCTGTCTGAGGGCGGCAACATCGTCAACATCGCCTCTATTGCAGCCCTTGGCCCCACAACGACACTACCTGCGTACGGTGCAGCAAAAGCCGGCGTTGTTCATCTAACGAAAACACTCGCTATGGAACTCGCTCCTCGCCGTATCAGAGTTAATTGTATTTGCCCGGGCTTACTGTGGACACGGGCGTGGGAGATACTAACCACGCAAATGAAAGCCAATCAGCCCGAGCTAGCAAATATGTCTCAACGACAAATATTCGAGTCAGTCGTTGAAGATATAACACCACTTGGCAGCGAACAAACACCGGAAGATATAGGAAACCTCGCTGTGTTTTATGCATCGAGCAACGCGCGCATGATTACCGGGCAAATTGTGGCGGTCGACGGAGGTATTTCGGTGAAATAACCGGTTGCTATTTTTATTCTTGCAACTCAAAGAACCCCCCTCGATTCGGCATTTTTATATTAACAATGCTGCTTGAATCGAGGGTCGTTTCTTTGTGCACAATACCATTCAATTTTAGTATATAGGCGGTGACCGCATACACATCGTTGGCAGAAAGGGATTTTGGCTGATTGTAGGGCATGGCTCTGGCAATGTAGTCGTACAGTGTGGTGGCGTAGGGCCAGTAGCTGCCCACAGTTTTCAGTGGTTTGGCGGAGGATAAGCTTCCTAAACCGCCTGCCAAGGGGTTTGCGGCGAGCTTTCCATCAGGTCCATGACAAGCAGCACATTGTGCATCGTAAATTGCCTTTCCGGCTACGACGGTGCCTTTTCCAGCGGGCAGTCCCGAGCCATCTGGCGATACTACAGACCCGATATAATCTGGCGCCGGTTGCCCTAAATTTGGCTTTAATGCAGGCCCGAGGTTTTCGTCGGCAACTGCTGTTGATATTGATATTGATGTGACAAAAACGGTCTGAAAGAACAGGGATTTTACCCGTCTCGAGAATGGGCAAAAAGTTGGGATAAAGCCCTCATTATAAAGCGATAAGCCTGTGTTGCTTTTCCTTTGTCGATACAGGCTAAACGATTGCGTCGCTGACTTCAGTCGATTAAACATAGACATTTTTCACCACCCCGTCAGTGGATACCTGCCAGCTTTGAATACCATTGTAATGGTAGAATCCGGCCGGCGAATAACGGTCTATTGCAACTTTTCTGGTGGGTTGAACATTACCCTTTTCATCAATGGCTCTACTTTGTAATGTGCTCGTTTGCCCGCTCCAGCGCCACGGTATTCGAAAACGGGTGAGTGCCAGAGGTTTAGCATCAGATTGTAATACGGCTTCGGCCCAGGTAGTGCCACCATCCGCACTCACCTCAACGGAGCGAATGGCGCCGGCTCCAGACCAGGCCAATCCTGAAATTTCGTAGACCCCTTGTCGGTTTAACTGCATTTTCCCCGACGGTGAGGTGATAACTGACTTAACCTCCATTTCCAGAGAAAACATCTCCGCAGTACCGTCTTTCAGCAGGTCGGTATATTTGCTGGTTTCTTCACGACTATAGGCGGGTGTTTTTTGAACCTTTAAGCTTTGCAGCCATTTAACGCTAATATTTCCCTCGCAGCCCGGTACAAAAAGACGCATCGGGTATCCTTGTGCGGGACGAAGCGGCTCACCGTTTTGATAGAGGGCAACCAAGACCTTATCCAGCGCCAAGCTTAGCGGTATACTTCGGGTAAGCCCTGCGGCATCTGCACCTTCCGCCACAATCCATCGGGCTTCCTTCTTGACTCCCGCTTCATCTAATAAATAATGTAGTGGTACGCCGGTCCATTCAGCTCCAGACACTAGGCCATTAAGAGAGCCTGCGGTGAGGTCCAGTGGTTTTGCAAAGGTATTGCGAAAGCTGTTGCCTGAACATTCGAGAAAGTAATGATGTGACTCCATTGGATATGCAAGCAAGTCTTCGTAAGAGAACTGTAAGACTTGTTTGACATCGCCGTAAAGGGTCAGTGTGTGTATTGTTGGGTCTATGGCGGGAATGCCGCTATGGTGTCTTTCGAAATGTAAACTGTTGGGAGTGATGGTGCCATTCATGTTTTGTAATGGCGAAGACGAGGAGCCGGCTTCGGGGCCAAAAGGATGTCCACGGGTTTGTTCTCTTTTAAGGTGAGCAAAGCTGGAAGGTTGACCGTATTCGCTTTGAGCGGCTCCGGCCTCATTTTGCCAATATTCACTCGCTCTTGCCGGAGTCAGCAGGCTGCCACCGATACCAAGAGCAGATGCTTTCAAAAGGAGACGCCGGTGCAATAGTCCACCCCTGGCAACGGCATGTAAATCATCATCTACCATCTTGTTACGATCCTCGGCTTAACTTATTTTTTTTGTATGACAGAATTGAACTTTGGTAAAATAGTAGCTAGGATTTTCCTGTACTGCAACAGCTGAGTGCTCGTAACGACCGCGACCCGCTTAGAAAGAAAACGATCATAAAAATAGATAAAAGAGAGTAGCAAATGTCCGAGACTGTAGTGAAGTTTGAATATGAAAAAGAAACCAAAAACAGTGTGCGTTATAAAGAAATACCCGATGAGGGAAAAGCACCCATTGTCGGCACGCTTTACGTTCAAAAGTGGTTTGCCGGAAGTTCAAAAGTACTTCAAATAACAATAGATAAAAAAGACTAGTCAGTATTGATAAAACATCCCATTATTGCGTTAATCGTTCGGGGTGTTGGTCAGATGCATAAACGAACAGGAAAATTGAGGTATATCCAGAGAATGTAATTCAAAATCAATTGCTTATACATATTTCGGGCAATACAAAGATTTTGTGACCATAGGGTAAGTAGCGTTTCTCCAGGAAAAACACAGGAGGCGATGGTATTTGGATGATTTAGATTATAAGGAGACTAAGAAGTACTTTATGATCACTGTATTCGGACCTAACACTTTAATCACAATTACCAAAACGATTTAACGCTGCGATTTCAGAGAAAGCTTATGAAAAACTAAGGTCGTTGAATAAAAAATTTGGTTATGGAAACAATTATTTGCTGACGATACTCCTCGAAAACCTCGACGAATTTTCAGATAAGAAGTCGCTTGAAAATGTGGTTCGAAAATTTGAAGAGGAATATGGGGCGCCTGTTGTTGCCGATTTGGAAAAAGGAAAATAACCTCCAGAGAAAAGCTCTATGATCAACCGTTTGCTTAACATGTAGAGAGTGGGAAAAGATGGATTTCGAACACTTATGTCTGTGTAGTGAGGTTTCATACGATTTAAGTTATTGATGAACTATACTGAAACGAAAATTCATCTTGGGAAAAATTAATGATAACTGTCGCTGTTGCAATTTTTGTCATATCAGTCGTACTTCTCGTCAGGTCTGGAGTTATTGAATACCGCTTTTTCCAAGCGATTAAATTGTACGAGCCATTAATGTGGGAAGAGATTGCCCGTCCCAATATTCTGGCGCAGTGCTGGGCTCTCGCAAATTTTGAAAAGCCTGTAAGAATAGAGAGTATTTCCAATCCAGTGGTTATTAATCTATTCTACGAAAATAGAAAAGCACAAATTCAATTTGTTGGAGCATTTGCGATTTTTTTGGCGGTTCTTATTGTCACTTTTAGGGTAGCCTAACTAATTTTGTACATCCCGGTGCGCCAGATGACTTCTGTTCAGTTTATAGGCAGGTTAAAGAGTCATCTTACCTAGCCTTTCCCAAAGACTTAGTTACAGTGAAGATATTAGAAAAACTCTCAGAAGTCGTTTATATAAAAGTCATTGAAAACGGCTTTTTGACTAATATTTCAAGCAGTGAACAGGAAGCGACATTTTTAGCAAAAGAGCCATTCTCGACCAGCCGCTTGGCGATAGGCCAATTTGGCCCAGCAGAGTCTTTGTTAAAGGAAATTATTACAAAGACTAAACGTCATTTTCTGCAACCGGCCCCAATTGTCATTATACATCAGCTTTACAAAGCTGAGGGCGGCTTAAGTGAAATTGAAATCAGGGTGCTAAAAGAACTAGCGTATGGCGCTGGCGCACGGGCTGTTCATGTGTGGCAAGGTGACGAATTGAGCAAGAAAGCAATTGAGAGTGAAATTTACAAAAGCACATAACGCCACAGCGAATGTTCGCCACTTAACGGATGGAATAAAATTTCTTTATTCGTAAAAATGCGGCAATTGGCAAGGCCGCTGTGTATCTCGTGTTCGGGCCGTTCGGGAACGAATTGCAGGCTATATTGGAAACAACTGCGATCGGCCGCCTACTTGAAAAGGGAGTTAAGATGAGTGTTGCAGCGAATTTTTTTCTCGTGCTAATGGTATTAGTTTCGAGTGTTAATGCGCATTGCGAAGTCATTTTTGTTGCCGAAACTGGTTTTATTATTCAAAACAAGATTCAGGTCAATTCTAACAAGGAAGAAACCTGGAACGTTTTCACGCGACAAGTCCAACAATGGTGGCCATCCGACCACACCTGGTGGGGAGACGCTGGTATCCTCACGATTGATACCCACGCTGGGGGGTGCTTCTGCGAAAAAAGCGGGAAAAAGTCGGCCGAACATATGCAAGTATCTTACGTAGACCCAAACAATATCATGCGCATGACGGGAGGTTTGGGGCCACTGCAAGGTATGGGTATGTTTGGCGCACTGGAATGGTCATTTAATACCAATAAGCATGGTACTGAAGTAACAATGACCTATAAGGTCAATGGTATTAGCCCCGAAGGATTTACTGAATTAGCGCCCATAGTTGACCGAGTACAAGCAATACAGTTGAACGGGTTGGAAGATTTTGTTCGGGCTAATAATTAGTCGGCGTCTACATCGAAGTGACGGCCGGTCGTGAAAATACTGTAGTGACGAAAATACTGTAGTGAAGGAGATAGGCAGTAACAAAGACTTTCATTAAAAACGTATGCGGAGGAATATACCAGTACATAACGGTTATGAAAAAGTAGCGAGGCAACGGTTTCTTTTTTCTGAGCGTGCGCATTAGTTGGCCGGTCTGGATAAAAAATGACTAAAGAATATTACTATAAGAATCTTTTTCGAGCTGCGGCAATATGGAGCTGGTTGATTTCGGTTTCGGCCTACATTGGAAATGCGTCGGACGAAAAAATTTTCCGAAGTATCATGCCGCAAATGGAACCCGCGTTTGTCTTTGATATGGCGATTCTTCCTATATTTCTCTTTGGTTTCGCCTTTTGGTGGGTCTCGCGAGATTTGAGGGAAAATCATGCAGTAGTCGTGGTCGGATCAATTGGAGGTATTCTTGCTTTTGTATCGATCGCCATTCGTGCATTGACTGGCGATATCTCTTATTTTCTGATACCAGTTGGCGTGGTTGATCTTATTTTCGGAATACTAATGCTAGAGTTTTTACTTCGCTCATATGGAAGAACATGAATCATGTGAAGGCTAACAACAATGTTGGGATTGGCTCGGTTGTGCTTCTGAGCGAGAAGACCGAGTAAACACGCTTAGACAGTAAAGACCGGTGAATCTAACGAGATATTCATGTAGAGTGATGGTCCGTTTCTGTTTTTCATGTCGTCTACAGCTGCAGGTGTTGTACTCAAAAAGTAGTGGTTTAAATGTTCTCTAATAATCTAAAAATGTACGGAATCATCGCTAGTATCATTCTGCTCCTTCTCTCATTTACTGTCTTTGCGATGATGAAAGAGGGGGAAACGTTACGGGTAATGGGAGGGAAGGTTCAGCGTTGTGAATCTCTTGGCGGCGGGAAAATGGAATCCATTCAACATGCCACCATAAGAGCTGAGGATGGTAGCTATGTCATTGCCAGCTTAAAGAATTGTCGTGCGGATGCCGAAGTCAGTATTCTCATTAAGCGCGGCATACTGTATTTTAATACGGTGTTCGCAGCGGAAGGAACACAATAGATCAAGGTATTTTCTCTCAGAGCTGCTGCGGCCGAAGGTAGGTTTAAATCATGCTCGCGATTAATAGAGGTGACAGATATTAAAGGAGAAGCTGTGGAAACTCTCGAAGAAATGAGGAAAAGTATCGATAATATAGACAACGCAATTGTTGCTATGTTTGCCGAAAGATTTAAAGTGACCAACAGGGTTGGCTACTATAAAGCCGAGAACGGATTGAAGTCCAAAGATCCGAAAAGAGAGTCTGAGCAGTACGAACGGATTCACGATTTGGCGGAACAGTACGGACTTGATCCGGAATTTGCATTGTCATATCTTAAGGCAGTTATAGCTCGAGTTGTTAAAAATCATGAGGACATTGGCAAAACCCTCTAGTTGAAATCAGATCAAGTTCCAGAGTAATTGGTCACTCGGTGTAGCAGACGATACAACTCTTCGTCTATTTGTTGTGGTGGCCGGAACGCGAAGGCTAAAGCTACGGAACATGATAGAGGGAAAAATGATAGAGGGAAAAATGATCGGGCGAAATTGATCGAGGGGAAAATGGTCAAGGATAAAAAGGACGAGGAAGAAACGATGTCGGAAGAAAAGATCAAGGGAAGCTGTCTTTGCGGTCAGGTAAATTATAGGGTTACGGGGAAAATGAGTGATATCGTCCATTGCCACTGTATAACGTGTCGCAAAGCCCACGGCAGCGCATTTTCAAGTGTTGCTGCTGTAAATGACAGAGATTTTTCAGTGACGTCAGCCGAACCACTGAGTAGTTACGAATCCTCACCGGGAAAAACACGTTATTTTTGTGCCAATTGCGGGACGCAAATCTATGCAAAGCGCGAAGAAAAAAATCATTTGATATTGCGCCTCGGCTCTTTGGATACGGATATTGTCGCCAAAGAAAAACACCATATATGGGTTTCGCAAAAAGCGCAGTGGTATTCCATAAATAGCCATTTACCTGAATGTAGTGAGTTTGAATAATCAGATAACAATGCGGCAAATAACGCTGCTTCGTTGCTGTGCAATAAAACTGTGCGTCGATTCAGTGATGGTTAGGAGGTATTCTGAATTGTAGATTCGTATTTACTGGAGGTCCGGGAGCAGGTAAGACGACGCTCCTCGAAGCGCTTAAACTCAAGGGGTATACCTATGTCCCAGAGGCTGCCCGAGAGATCATACAAAGTCGACTTTATCGAGGCCTGACGCCAAGACCTGGGCCTGAAGATTTCGCCCGTTTGATATTGGAAACCGATATTCGTCGATATCGGGAATATGGGGTTGGCGGTACCGCTGTTTTTTTCGACAGAGGTATTCTGGACGCTTTATATATGCTCGATGTAATCGGTGCACTGTCTCCAGCAGAGCTTGAAGGATATCTCACTCAGTTTAAATATCATCATGCTGTATTTCTACTACCGCCTTGGAAAGAAATATATTGTGAGGATACAGAAAGAGATCAAACATTCGACGATGCCGTAGCAGTCTTTTCTGGGTTACAAAGCTGGTATAGGCAACAGGGATACCAAATTATTGACGTTCCCAAGGTTGCTGTAAGTGAGCGAGTCTCTTTTGTAATTAATGAAGTGGAAACCGCACGAAATAGCATAATGAAAAAATAGTGGTCGAAGTAACAGTGAACTGGCAACCGTAGACAATTGGTTATAATATTATTCCGACTGCGGTCCATTTCTACGCCAGTCGCTTTGCTTACACCGTTTGTTTAGAACGCTGAATTGTTAACATAGATCTTAACAGCTTCAATGAGTAATCCTCCAAATGAAAAAAAGATTATTTTTTCTATCTCTTTTTATTCTTTTGTCCTTTAATACTTTTGCCGATGTCGAAGAATACTTTAGGCCTCAAATTGACGGCATTCGACTCGATTGGTGTCTTTCTTACGGATCAGACTGTGGCGAACCTGTCGCGTATAAGTGGTGTATTGACCACGGTTATAGCCGGCCGCTCTTATGGAAAATAGAGAAGGATGTCGGAAGACAAGAGCCAACGTCTACGCTTAACAGCCGTGAGTCGTGTTTCAAAGATGGATGTGACGGATTCTATACGATTATTTGTTATCGAACTTCAGATTAGGACATTTGATTTTTTGCGGTACGCCTTTTAAGCAAAAGTTATTTTTGTAGATTTGACTAAATATTCTCTTCATCCATTTAAGAAACCTAAACTTCCAAGGCCGATAGCAACAGGTGGCACAGAGGGGAAACCTCATACTAGATTCTTCGATAGCAGCATACACGTTCTGCGCGTTTACGGCGTTTGTAGTGGTTTTTCAATTGGCGTTGGCGCTAGGTGCACCCTGGGGAGAGTTAGCAATGGGAGGGAAGTTTCCTGGACGTTTTCCACCCAAAATGCGTGTTGCGGCGTTAGTACAAATAGTGTTGCTGGTTGCTGTCGCGTTTATAGTATTGATTCGCGCCGGGCTGCTGGCGGAAGAATATTATGATATTTCCAGGCCGGGGATATGGTTTGTTGTGGTGCTTTTTGTTGTCAGTACCATTTTGAACACAATCACTCCCAGCAAAAAAGAGAGAATGATGGGAGCGCCTATCGCTGCAGTTTTACTGGTGAGTAGTATCATTGTCGCGATGAGCTGAAGTGGAAAACGTTGGTATTTAAACGTTAAATGAGACGGTGAAAACTTCGACAGCGGTCTTTTTTTGGATATCTGTGTCGGTTATTGTAGGTTTTTGACTGAAGTCTAACTCACGAATTCTATCATTTTCGAATGTTATATCTGTGTCGACCTTTTTTCCTGTACTCTTGTCAAAAATAGAAAATTCGCTGGCGACAATCTGGTTTCTTTGGATTCGCATCGGCTATTATCGCCGTTCTACTATTGATGGAACTTATGTTAGTAGTACTACGTTTACAGTGCTCATGTTAGTCGTTTTGAAAATAGTTTTTGTTGATGATTTTGTTGGCGATTTTCTAAAGTGAGCGGCATTAGATAAATGGAAAGGGTTTCATGAAAGAACATGCGTTTTTGGGGGTAGACCTACCTATTATTCAGGCTCCAATGGCTGGAGTGCAAGATAGTCAGTTAGCAGTCGCGGTATCGTCGGCGGGAGGTTTGGGGTCACTGCCCTGTGCAATGCTCAGTCACGATGCTCTTCGAACTGAATTGGCATCGATTAAATCTCAGACCAATAACCCTATCAATGCCAATTTCTTCTGCCATACGCCACCCACCCCGAATGCCGCTCGGGAACTTCGATGGCGCTCAGAGCTACAACCTTATTTTTCCGAGTACGGGATCGATTCTGCTGATATTCCTGCAGGACCTGGGCGCGAGCCTTTTAGTCACGCGGTAGCAGACATCCTGGAGGAATTTAAGCCCGACATCGTGAGCTTTCATTTTGGCTTACCCGCGCAGGACTTGTTGGCACGGGTAAAAATCTGGGGGGCAAAAATCCTAGGGTGTGCAACGACGATCGAAGAAGCACAATGGCTGGAAGCAAACGGCGCCGATGCCATTATCGCGCAAGGACTTGAAGCGGGTGGTCACCGCGGCATATTTCTGTCCGATGACTTGTCGGCGCAAGTGGGGACGTTTGCGCTCCTACCGCAAATTTTACAGAGGGTGACTGTGCCCGTGATTGCTGCTGGTGGTATTTGCGATGCGAAGAGTGTAGCTGCTGCGTTATCACTGGGTGCTGCGGCGGTGCAAGTCGGAACGGCCTATTTACTTTGTCCGGAAACAAAAAGCAGTCCTGTGCACAGAGCTGCTATCAAAGGTGAGCACGCCCACCAGACGGCAATTACCAATATATTTTCCGGACGACCCGCGCGGGGTATTGTTAATCGGGTCATTAGAGAGGTCGGGCCGATCAATGACCATGTGTCTGAATTTCCTCTCGCCTCTACTGCTATTACTGCATTGCGGAAAAAAGCAGAAAAGACCGGCTCAGGTGATTTCTCGCCACTTTGGTGCGGGCAAAACCCATCCGGGTGTAAAGAAATCTCAGCGGCTGAACTAACACGAGAGCTGGCGGGCGACGTTTAACAGAGTGTCTATTCTGTTTTGAGTGGGCAGTCACGTTTGTCTGGCTCGAGATGCACGGTAGACTCGCCCGCTTAGTTCAGCACTGGTTTTTAACAGGCAGAAGTCAATAGAATCGTTCCGCGAACAATAGGTCATTGGCGGGATGTTTTGCCTGCACTCTATTACTTGAAGCAACAAAATTGTTTGAAGCAGCAAAGACCTACCTGCACCTAAGGAATATTATGGAAGTCATTAAAAGCAAGCAATTCACCGCCGACCGTGCCTGGGGCGCAAAAGACATCGCTAATATGAACGGCATTACAACCCGTTTACATTGGACCGACCGACCCTACAAGTGGCATGTGAATGATGGTGAAGAGGTATTTGTTGTTTTGGATGGTGAGGTAGACATGTTATATAGAGAAAATGGTGTCGAGTTGTCGACGCTCTTGGCGGTGGGCGATATTTTTTATGCGTCGGTAGGAACCGAGCACGTGGCGCACCCGAAAGGTGAAGCTAGAATCCTGGTGATTGAGTCCGAAGGCAGTATATAGTCGGATGCTCGTCCGATTCAGTGCATACTCGAAAGTGACAACAGAAAAATCAGTCTATCTTGTTATAATTCTTTATTTGCCATCGGCTGGTCTACATTTTGCCTATATCGTCGCGAAAGTTTCAGTTCGAAGCCGCTCTTCAATTTAACATTTCTGTCGCCGTTCAGGGCGGGAGTAATACGCTCGATCTGGTTTCTGTTGACGATCGTAGAACGATGAATCCTGGCAAATCCGAGCGGACTCAAGCGGTTTTCAATGTCCTTCATCGTACTTCTTAACATATAGGTTTCTGTCGCGACGTGTAACTCCACATAATTCCCCGCCGCTTCAATCCAGTGGATTGTCGAGGAATCGATAAAATGGAACAGGCCACTTTTACTGACCAAAATACGATCATCCTTTTTACCCTCGACGGAGTCCGCCAATTGTGCTTCTCCGAGCCGCAGTCTGATAATTTCACGGTAAGCGTAGATAGCCACCATAGCACCGATGTAAACCACTAAATCCTTTCGATATTCAAATAGAAACGTCCACCAGATATCACCGGTCTCAAATTGTTCCCCAGCAAGACGATAGACCCAATGCCTTATCGTGAACATACCTGAAATATGAAAAATCGAGAAAATGATGCTGAGTGGCAGATGTAAGAGAATACGTTTGTGCCAATTGTTACTGGCGATCGGAACCCGCTGATCTATATACAGCAGGATTGGTAGAAGTATGAGAACGACAACTGCGCTTGAATATTCTGTTAAAAAAGGTTTCCACAGGGTAAATTCTGCGCCTCTTTCAATATTTTCCATGATGTCGTTAGTGGCGATCAACAAGGGAAGCAGCAAAAATATACTGCCGCATAATACGATCTCAACTAATCGTTTTTTTGTCACATTCATTGTTTATCCGTTTGTCCCTGAAAGACGCCACTTGTCCCAAAGCCCCGCCCCGCCTGACACTTAATACAATCACTGGTAACAAAGCACTACAGCTAGTCCAAATCAGATCGTAGTATAGCGCTCGTATTCACTTACGTCTGGAGTATGAAATGACAATGAATCAAACACAAGTAAAGGTCGGTGGTCGACTCTATTTTCTGGACTGGGTCAGGGTTTTGGCTTTTGCATTACTAATTTTCTATCACACCGGCATGATGTTCGTCGACTGGAGTTTCCATATAGAAAGTGGACACAATAGCTTGTTCCTGAAATCAATCATGATGCTGACATCGACATGGCGTTTGGACGTCTTGTTTGTGGTGTCCGGTGTGGCGATTAGTGTCATGGTATCAAAAATGTCGTTGCTGTATTTTACTTGGCAACGAGTTCTCAAACTACTTGTGCCGTTACTATTTGCGGTGGCCGTCGTGGTGGCACCACAATCTTATTTTGAAGCTTTACAAAAGGGCGTATTCGACGGTACATTTTGGCAATTTTGGACTGAGCATTATTTTACTTTTTCGTGGGACGACCGGATGAATGCGCCGTTTCCGACCTATAATCATTTGTGGTATGTCCTGTACCTGTTTTGGTACACCCTTTTGTTATTACCGCTAATCGCTTACATAAACTGCGATAGTGGTGTTGTGTTTCTTGCGCGTTGTGAGCGTTTTCTCTCAAAAGGCGCAAGAATTCTATGGTTGCCTTTATTGGGTTATTTTTCTTTCCTGACTGTCTTTGGCAATGACGAAATAACCCACGCTTTCTATAATGATTGGTACGGCCATTGCGTTTATTTGTTCGCGGTAGTGCTAGGATTATTATTTGTGCGGATGCCAGCGATTTGGTTGTCATTTGAACGCAATCGCTATCTGTCGCTAATTGTCGGGCTGACTGGCTATCTTATTTTACTTGCCGACCTTCATTTACCTGGCAATAGGCCTGTCGGTTTACCGGAGCTATCATGGGCATTTGTAGAGAGCATTGTAAAGTGGTCGTGGCTTTCGCTGGTTATCGGTTTTGCCAGACACCATCTTAATTTTACTAATAAAGGCTTACAATACTGTAGCGGGATTGTTTATCCCTTCTTTATACTTCATCAGACCGTCATTATTGTGATCGGGTTTTTCGTTATTGGCTGGGGATTGTCAGGCGTGTCTGAATACTGGATTATTGCGTTGGGAACCTTTGCGATTTGTGCCCTATTAACAGAGGTTTTGATCAAACCCGTTAATGGTTTGAGACTGATGTTCGGCTTGAAATGGAAAAAGCGCAAGTCACCGGTCTCCCAGCAAGTTGTCGCGGTGACTACATCCCAATAAGGGGTAGAAAAAGCGGTTAGTCATAAAGGGTATTAATAACAGCTAGTCAAACGGAGAAGTAATGCAGAGAAAAGTAATACAGGGTTTGGTTATTCGGCCGATTTGACTGTCGATTTGGTTCGGTGATCAAATGGCCTAAGTGGTTGTAGGCGGAAACAATGTCTCATATTTATCATTCGACAATAAAAATCTTACAGGACCGTAATTTTGAATTTCCAGGATATTGAATACGCCGGATTTCGCTCTTGGCCAGCGATGGAAGAATCCGAACAAGGTGGCGTGGTACTTCGTTTTTCCGACGGATATACCAAAAGAGCTAACTCGGCAAACATCCTCACTCGCCAAGAGGGCAATTATCATCCGTTAGTGAGTCGGTGCGAACGGTATTTTGAGGAAAGAGGCGTCCCCTGTATTTTCCGATTGCCGTCATTCTGTAACAACGGGGAATTCGACCAGTATTTGACTGACATTAACTATCAATTCACTGACCGTTCTCTTGTTCTTTCTAGGTCATTAGAAGGGGCGGCCTTTGACAATCAGACATTGATTTTAAAGGGTCGTCGCGATTGGTTGGCAAGTTTCTGTCGCATAAGTGGCACTGATATCAACAGGCACGAAGCGCATTTGGACATCTTAGAGCGAATTAATGATGAGGTGTTAATGGCGGTCTTGGTAGAGAATGATAAGGACGTTGCCTGTGGTGTCGGCGTAATTAGTAACGGCTATTTTGGCTTGTATGATTTAGTGACAGAATCGAGTTCCAGAAAGCAAGGCTACGCCACTAAGTTATTAAACGGTATGTTGAGCTGGGCCGTTTCCATGGGTGCATCTACTGCCTATCTTCAGGTTGTTGCAGATAACCACGGCGCAATAAACTTGTATAAAAAACTGAGCTATGAGTATTCCTACGAATACTGGTATCGAGTCCGCAGGAAATAGGCTTATTTCTCGTCGAATTATTAAGCTTGAATGCGTTAAAGGTAACTGATGGAAATTAAATTATGACTCAGCACGAATACATTTTTGTTACTGTTTCTATTGTTCTTGGTCTTGCAATGACGCGTATATTGAACGTGGTTGGGGATTTAACTCGACACCATCGGCAAGTGAAGTTCCATTGGTCTACGGCAATATGGGGGATGAGTATTATGATATTTATTCTTCAGTTGTGGTGGATGGGATGGGGTTTGCGCGATTTTTCTGGATGGACTTTTCGTCATTTTGTTGTTCTCATATTTGCTTCTATTTGTATTTACGGGGCCGCGGAAATGGCATTTCCTGATTCTGAAGACGGAAGCTATGATATGTTGCTGCATAGTCAAAGTCAGGGCCGCTTGTCGGCGTTGGCGATGTTAGCGTATTTTTTGATTGGGCCCTATGTCAATATTGTTATGTTTAGCAATCCCGTTTCTTTGTCCATTGCTGTTCCTTCTGTCGGTATTCTATTGATGATTCTGGTGATGGCCATACCGCGGTGGTTTCAAATTTTGTCCGTTTTCTTCGCTGCTTATTCTTTGTTATTGCTTTACGTGACAGTATAAAATAGGGCTCGATGCTCAATAATACCTGTTTAAATCAAGCGGTTACTTTGCCAAAAAGTTAATCTAAACAAAGAAAGACGTGTCGAGAGATCTTACGCGAGCCGAACTAAAATGGACGCTCTCAAACTTAGGAAATAGAATGGAATATCACAACGAAATTGAACCTCATGCCTGTTCTAACATGGATGACATTCGCGGAGAAATCGATTGCATGGACCGGGACATTATTACCCTTTTAGGAAAGCGATTTGAGTATGTAAGAGCCGCTTCGAAATTTAAAACTTCTGCAACATCCGTGCGTGCGCCCGAGCGTTTTAAGGTGATGTTGGAACAGCGAAGAACGTGGGCATCACTGCAAGGTCTGCATCCTGACGTGATTGAAAAAATGTATCGAGACTTAGTAGCTTATTTCATTAATGAAGAACTTAATCAGTGGAAGGCTGAAACCGCGGATCAACAAGGCGACGAAAATTCTCCAGCTGGATAGGCGGCAATATTAAGTTTCACCTGCGGCCAAAGGAAACGTTAAATTTGAAGGATTCACATGAAAGCGATTGTTTATAAGCAATACGGATCGGTAGATGTTCTTGAATTAAAGGAGGTTGAAAAGCCATTAGCGAAGGACCACGAAATTCTAATAAAAGTTCACGCGGCAGAGGTAACGAAGACGGATTGTGAAATGCGAAGCTTCGACTTTCAGGTGAAGTGGTTTTGGCTGCCGCTACGATTGGCGGTCGGGCTATTTCGACCACAGAGACAAATACTGGGAGGCTATTTTTCTGGTGAGGTCGAGTCCGCAGGTAAAGCTGTTTCAAGATTCAAGGCAGGAGATCAGGTTTTTGGGACTACCAAAATGCGGGCAAGTGCTTACGGGGAATACCTGTGTCTACCTGCCCGCAGCGTCCTTGTTACCAAACCCCGCAACATGAGTTTTGCCGAGGCAGCGGCAGTTCCTCTGGGCGGGTTAAACGCGCTGCACTTTATGAGAAAAGCCAATATCCAGCGGGGGGAAAAAGTATTAATAAACGGAGCTGGCGGAAGCATCGGGTCGTTTGCCGTACAAATTGCAAAATCGATGGGGGCAGAGGTAACTGCCGTAGACAAAACGATCAAGGAAGACGTGATACGACGTAGTGGAGCTGATCATTTCGTAGATTATACCAGACGGGATTTTGCTAAAAGTGGTAAAACCTATGATGTGGTCTTTGATATGGTCGCTAACGGTTCCTATTCGGATTGCACAAAAGTTCTCAATCCCCATGGCCGCTACCTGCTTGGAAATCCACGGATATCTGACATGCTAAGATCTGTATTAACCACTGCGTTTACTGATAAGGTGGCGACATTCTCTTTTGCGGGAGAGCAGGAAAAAGAGCTTATTGCGCTGAAAGAGATGATAGAGGCAGGAACGATTACGGTGATCGTTGATAAAGTCTATTCGTTTGAGCATGTTGCCGAGGCGCATCGAAGAGTTGAGCGTGAGCAGCGATTAGGGGCTATTGTGTTGGCTGCAGATCATGATAGCGAAAAGGTATAGTGTTGATAAAAACATTGTTTACGACTGTGTACCGTTCGGTGTCATTAGACTGTTAAACAATCGGCGGAAAGCGAAATGCCCTAAGCCAAATCTTTGTTTTGGCTGCGTATATCCAGAAGACAATCTTCACAGCCAAGCAATGGCGAATCAACAGATTAACTTAATCGATAAAACTGACGCTCCTTTCCTTTTAGCGATTAGCTCGTGCCTATCCAGAAATAGTGTTAATGCGAGAAGCGTAGCGACGCGGCAATCTTGAGCGTTAGAATTAATACATAACTATCGATGCGTTAGAAAAATCCGATTGCGGGTCGAGCTGAGCCGCGTGCAATGACGACATTTTGTCATTTCTGGATGGCCACTAGCTACTAGTTACTGTTAAAAGTAAGGGCATTCAACATCAGCTGACTAACCATTCATCTCCTTAGTTTAAGCGATAGATTTAAGGTGAAAGAGAATCAATTTCTTCCCGCCATTATTCCACCATCAACGTCCCAAATTGCACCGGTTACCCAGCTTGCCTTGTCGCTTAGTAGGAAACTAACCGCATTAGCAACATCCTCCGTGGTACCTATCCGCCCGGATGGGTGAAAATCGTTAAAGCCGGCCAGTGCTTCGTCCATTTCTACTGGGTCTATAAATGCCTCGTAAATAGGCGTTTTCACCACGGCTGGAGAGACTGCGTTCACTCGTATATTGTGCTCAGCCAGTTCCATTGCCAAATGTTGAGTCAAAGAGTGAAGGCCAGCCTTTGCCATCGAATACGCTGATGATGGAGTGGCCTTGATCGCTTGCTTTGCCCACATCGAACCAATATTAACTATCGACCCGCCGCCGTTGCTGATCATGTTGTTGGTTACCGCCTGAGTAATAAAAAAAGTGGCGCGGTTAAGTTCCATGTAAGTGTCATAACTCCCGTTGTCGTGTTCCAGGAATGGCGTTGGGTTGAAGTATCCCGCCGCGTTCACCAAATACTGAATGGGTCTGTCATGGTTACTAGCATAGCTAATTACGCGCTCGACATCGCTGCTGTTATATAGATCTGCCTGCAAGATTTCGACTTGAGCCATGGTAGATAATTTGACTTTCGCCGCTTCTAATTTGGCAGCGGAACGACCAATTATCACTGTTCGGATACCTTTGCTCGCTAATTGCTCGGCTATGGTAAAACCCATACCGCTAGAACCACCCACAATCATTGCCACTGTTTTGTTGTTGCTCATAAGACTTTTTCCTCGGTTAAATTTCTAAACTGTAGACATAGCTTAAATAAAACCTTAACCTTTTGAAAAGTAAGCACATTCTGGTTGACTAGGTACTTTTTGGTACATCTTTATGAAAACTAAGGAAAAAAAAGTTTTACGAAAAACACCTCCGCAGCGTTCTGCGCGCATGGTCGAGACTATCTACGGCTGTAAATGGTCGTTGACGGTGTATCAGCTGTTGTTGGAAGGCATCAACCGACCCGGAGAAATGGTAAGGAACGTTGACGGATTAACGACTAAGGTCCTGAACCAATGTCTGAAAAGAAATGTTGATTTTGGTATTCTTGAGCGCATCGCCTATAACGAGTTGCCGCCCAGAGTTGAATATAATGTGACAGAATTCGGCGAAAAATTTGTGCGGATTTTAGATGAGCTGGAAAAGCTTCAGGAAGATATTACACAAGATTGGGATGAATCAGTCCGTAGCGAATGAATGCTCGCCAGCGGACTGTGTGTCACCACGAGACCATTCCTCTAATAAATAGCCTTTAGATAATGGGCATCTTAATAATTGCACCCTAAATGATTGACTTCTCGATAATTTCCACAAGATAGGAATAACCGCAAACAGTCATGAAGACTTATATATTACTGCTTCGCGCGATTAATGTTGGGGGAAAAAATATACTTCCAATGAAAGAATTGACCTCGCTGCTGCTACAGTCTGGATTTCATAATGTTGAAACCTATATTCAAAGTGGTAATGTTGTTCTTAACAGTGAGAGAAAGCCAACAGAAAATATAGTTGCTGAAATAGAAAATAAGTTTGGCTTCAGGCCGGAAATTCTGACAATTGAAAAATCACAATTTGAGCTCGCCATTGCGAATAATCCTTTCAAGTCGGTTGAAAGAAAATTGCTACACTTATACTTTCCAGTCAACTCTCTGAAACCGGATACCAAAAAACTATTGGAAATGGCATCGACAACAGAAAGGTATGAAATAATAGGAAGTGTTTTCTATTTACATGCGCCGGATGGCATTGGACGGTCGAAATTGGTGTCGAATCTCGCCGCTTGTTTGGGCGGTGCGGTGACCGGCAGAAACGGAAATACAGTTGCCAAGTTGATAGCAATGGCACAGAGTGCATCGCAGGTTTATTCGTAGTTTTTATAAGTTGTCGTGTGGCGGAATAAAATCAGGTCGGTGAATTAGCCGAAACGATTTGTCGAATGAGATCGATAAACAAGATAACGGAGCCATTGAACATCTTTTTAGCGCATACTCCATTCAATATTATCACAGCGGGCTTGGTGTTTTTAATCTGTGGTGAAGGTCAGCGGAAAATTAGAATGACTCGTATTTTTCAGCAGAAGAAGGTTCTGTCGCCATTTGGAATCAACACACTTTTAAAGAATGACATATGAAAAAATCATTTGAAGGGGATCTTGGGTTTGTATTCTACCCCATGAAAAACGGTGATCTGGAAATTCGCCATGGCGGGAAGTTTGCGACGAAGTTTTCTGGATCGAAGGCGATGCGCATTAGCGAGCAAATCGAACGTGGGTCATTTTCGGAGCAGCAGCAACTGATGGCAAGGCTAACGGGTAACTATAAACACGGCAATGAACGGTTGGCCAAAAATCACTCTAGAAATAAGCGTTAGTTTTGATGTTTGGTGAGTTTACAGAATATTGTAGTCTGAGCCAAAAAATCGAATATCGAGATTGTAAATTCTCTCATAACAAAGGGTATATGACTTAATGAAGGCGATTTTATTATCAGGTTCGGTTGCCGGTCTTATCATCGCTGTCGGCGAGGGCGTGCTAAATGCTGTGTTACTGAAATCCAGTTGGGAGGTCGCTAATGCACAATTGAATCTCGCAACGCCTGCCGATTGGATAGTTAGTTTAGCGATGGTTAAATTATTTGTTCTGGGCTTTGTGTTGATGTGGCTTTATGAAGTCTTCACACATAAATATGGTGCGGGGTTGAAGTCGGCCCTGATCGCGGGTTTTACCATCGGGCTACTCATATGGGGCTGGGTTCTTGCGGGTATGTGGCTAGCCGGTTACATTAATAATACCATTGCTATCACGACATTTATTTGGGGGGTAATTGAGCTGCCGTTGGCAGCAATTGCTGGCGCCAGAATTTACGACAAAATGTCCCCGGCGTAACTATTTTATTAGGTCGACTAACAGTTGGCGTAAACCTACAAAATAACGGTCAGAGACACTATGATTAGTGTGACTGTATTCTTGAACAGGCACGATCGTACAGCGACGCATTAGACTGTTTCATGACTAGACACCAACACTTTTGGAGGGCTTATGACAGGTACAATAGTGAATAGGGATGTGTGGCTTAAAGAGCGCATGGCGTTGCTGCGAAGGGAAAAGGCGGTTACCCGCGAATTGGACCTTCTTGCATTGGAGCGGCAAAAACACCCTTGGGTCTCTATCAAAAAAACCTATGAGCTAGAGCTACCTGAGGGTAAAGTCACGCTCGAAGAACTATTTGGTTCAAATCACCAGCTCATTATCTATCACTTCATGTATGGACCACAGTGGAAGTCGCCTTGCGATGGATGTAGTGCTTGGGCCGAGGCGTTTAATGGGACCCTGGGTCAATTGGAACGCCACGATGCGGCGCTGGTTGCGGTATCGCGCGCACCGATTGATATGATTAACGAGGTGAAAAAATCAAGAGCATGGACTTTTCCCTGGGCATCTTCTTATAACTCGGCGTTCAATTCCGATTTTCATATGTCGGTGCCGCCTGACTGTGAATCTGTAATGGTGGGTGACGAAATAATCGCTTACGATCGAGGTGAAAGCGGTGGTATCAATGTCTTTGTCAAAACGGATGACGGCATATGCCATACCTATTCGGCCCATAACAGAGGGATTCAGCAAATGAATGGCACCTATGGATACATAGATCTGCTGCCCTATGGCGGGAATTAGGCAAAAATCGAATATGATATGAAAATGGTTAATGTGGCAGACAGAATGCAATGCGGTTACCGTTATCAATTGGTTGAGCCAGAAGGGGAGAATTTTTCGGACGACTTTCAGCCCGAATTGACACCAAAGGAAATGTTGTCTCTCGGTGTTTTTGGCGGAAAATATCTTAATGATTGTCAGCAGGAATTTCCGGATCATTGGTTTTGTGAGGCAAAATTGAGTCCAGAGCGGAAGGATACTTCGCTCAACTATTTTTCAGTTGATGCGTCACAGTCGTTGGCAGAATGGCAGAGAAAAGGATGGATTCATCCGCAAGACCCTCGAGGATGGTTTCAATGGTACTGTCGGTATTATATGGGCAGACGGACGCAGGACGAGGATATTCGTCAAGTAAAACGATGGAAGGCGTTTAGGCGTCATGCGGGCGCTGTTAAGAAGTATTGTGAGCAATATGATTATAGCTGTCGGAAAAAACAGCGGCAGGCGTTACTGCACTGGGCCTATGATTCCAGAAAGTTCTGAAATTCTATGGCTGTTAGCTCTCGAACAAAAAAGCCGATGATTGATCACAAGAAAACATACCTTATGAGCGGTAAAGCAATTGGTCCATGACAGTTGCGTTAAATAGGGATTGATGACCAGTAGCTGGTTAAATATATAACGTTTAAAGATAGTCTTTAAATGGCGGAAATTCTCGCCACGGCCACTTAGTCGACTTTCAGGAGATCGTATGAGACATATTTTGTATAGCGCCTTTATTATCGCTGCTATTTTTTTGGCATCGTGCACTAATAGGCAAATTTACGAATCCATTCAAGGCAGTGAAAGATTAGACTGTCAAAAACTTCCCCAAGGCCAGTACGAAAAATGTATGAAAGATCACGATCAAAGTTATGACTCCTATGAGAAGGACCGAGAGGCCGTACTCGAAGAGAAGAATGGCCGTCAGTGATCAGCGATTTCAAAAACGGAGTTTTCCCAACACACTGTAATCACAGGTGATCAATGAGTCGAAACTCTATACAATTGCTAAGATTTTTATTGGGGTTCAGTTGGATTTATCACGGTTTTTTCCCAAAGCTATGGGCTGTTGCGCCACTGGAACAACAAATAACAGCAACACTGGGTTTTTCTATCGAGGTGTCTAATCTCATTACTAAATTTGCAGGTGTTTCTGAAATAATTTTTGGTGTTGTGTTGATTGTGATGTATAAAAACAGAACAGTTTTGTTGTTGAGTATTTTTTCTTTATTCTTTCTTTGCTTATTTGTAGCGGTACAAATCCCCGTTATTCTGATCGAAGCGTTCAATCCCGTCACAACAAATTTTGCACTCATCGGTTTGAGTTATGTTCTGTTGGATAACCAGAGAATTAAGGGAAAGTGAGATAAAAAGTAATCACGGGATAAAAAGAATTTGCGCCGGATCTAAGGCGAGAATAGCATTCTATTTCAATTGATAGATGTTCGATAGATAGATGCTTGTTGCTCTTTTGGAGCTAGCAATTATTTCCATAGAGACAATATAAATTGCACCTCGTTGTTCAGTATCACTAACTCGGTAGGAGGCTGACTGCCTAAGAAAAAGGCCTGTCTTCTTGTTCATGAATTAAAACTAGATTCGGGCCTATGTATAATTATATTCTTTGGGATAATGATGGTGTTCTCGTCGACACAGAGTATTGGTATTTTCAATCAAACCTTCGCGCTCTGAGTGAACTTGGTGTTGATCTGGACAAATCGACGTATCTTGCTTATATGTCCGACGGAAAGTCATGCTGGGATATAGCGCGGGAATCAGGTGTTGATCTATGTGAAATTGACCGTAAAAGAAAAGAGCGGGATACTTACTATCAAGACTATATTCAACAAAAAGACATAGAAATATCGGGGGTAAAGTCAGTACTGGAATCTCTTTCAACAACACATAAAATGGCAATAGTGACGACGTCAAAGCGTGTTGACTTTGATCTCATCCATAGAAATCCTGATATTCTTTCATTCATGGATTTTTTCATTGTGAGAGAAGATTACTGCAAGTCCAAGCCTCATCCGGAGCCGTATTTGTTCGGGCTGGAAAAATTTGGGGCTAAAGCATCTGAAACGTTAGTCGTTGAAGATTCTCAACGCGGCCTTCGGTCGGCAATTTCTGCTGGTATCGATTGCGCTATTGTTCACAATGAGTTTACTAAAACACATGATTTTACCGGCGCCAAGTATTTCATCGAAAACTTGTCTGAATTGCCGAGATTGCTGAAGGTTTAAATAATAATTTCCAGATACGGTGAATAGATAATGACGACTATTTTGAAGATGTTTTTTGGAATAACGATTATTTTATGTTGCGGGTATGGTGTGAAGATATTTGGTTTTAGTTTTTGGCCCATTCTCTTCTTGTGTCTTGCCGCTGTAGTTATATTGTCTATATTCTTACCTTCACTGGCAGGGTTATCAAAAACTATCGCTAGCTTCATTGCTTGGTTATCATTGTCGGCCTTGATTCTGCTGATGATCGCTTCGACAATTGGCGGCTCTGCTCACATGTCAGAGTCTAACGAAGTGATCGCTATCTTTCTGTTTTTCATGTCTTTGTTTGGTGCCAGTTCTTACTTCTGGAAGATAGGCGATTCGAACACTGAAGAAGAGAAACAACTAAGCTGAAAACGAGGTTTTATGAAGTTAGGGGTAGGTTTGTTGGCAGCCCTTTATCCGCAGCGGCCACTACTGGCCTTGTCAAGGGAATTGCTTTGCCGAGATCGAGTCTGTATAACACATCGTGTCTAACGCTTATACGATAATCCCTATCACAGTGTTTCAGCGTTGTGGAGTTTTGCCATTGGAACTATTTGCAGCGGAGTAAAAATGACACCGTCGAATGAACATTTCAATTCTACAGCGATTGGTACATATCGCGGTGTAGAAGGGCTTGTTCCCGCTGGATTAAAAACTCTCCCGCTATTTGAGGTCTGGTGCATTGCACCGCGATTAGAGAGTGTTATTGACCCCTTTAATTTTCTTCATCGAGTGGCAGTCTATCGTCGATTGTTGGAAGCCACGAATTCAGGAGAGCGATTTGGCGCGGATAACGCCGGAAACCCGCTGTGGGGGTTACTGTTTCAATTGCACTGGCAGCATCAGACGCATCGTTTAGACCCTTTAAACACTTCGCTTAATGGAATTAGTGAAGACTCCCCGTGGGGGTTTGGTAACTTTTCTTTAAGTATTATTCCGCTTCTTGGCGCTATTCGGGCCGGAACGTTAGGAGATTTTTCCATAGTAAAGCCGTCGGAAGCCACTCAGTTTGACTATGCTTACGGGGCATCGGAAGAGGTGCGTTATATTCCGAAAAAATTCCAGCCTGGAGTAGCGGCCTGGTGTGATTTTTTCCTCGCAGTGCAAATATCAAAACGAGGCGATGATGACGAACACTTGCGGATGTCGTTATGGCGAGCCCATAAAATTTGTTTAGATGTGATCGCTGAACGAATTGCTGATATAGAAACCACCGTGATCCCGCGGGAAGAACTGAGTTTTTTGAGGGGTTGGTGCAGGATGGTTGATTATCTCTGGGCAGCGGCGTGGCCGACTGATTTTCATTTTATGGTGGAGAGAGGGCTGGACGCTCTCCCAGGGAAAATACTTGAACCTTCTGATCTGCCGACAGCGACTTCTGAGCTGCCCGAACCGATTCAAAAAACTGTGATTAGTATCATCATCTTGGCTAAAACCTCGAAAATTCGTCATGCTCTCAATCTGTGGCTATGGCGTCGAGTTATGCGCCACCGAAGCGCTCGAGTAGATGTAGTAAGTCTTTTGGATGCCGTCTTTAATCCTGATGTCGACAATGCAAAAAACCGTAGGCGGCTATTGCGCTACTTATTTTAGAAGTGGGTCGAAAACTATTTAAGGGCTTTGTGTGACCTTGTAATATTTGCTGCTACATTAAAGGGTGAACTTGGGTGGTAAACGTATTCTTCCTGCCGGAGGAGAAGAGAATCCCGGTATCGAAAAGACTATCCATAATCCTAGAAAGGGACAAATGACATGTCAACGATTCGCAGCAAATTGGAATTTCCCGGTACTGACGGTCTTAAGATTGCGGCATTGTTGGAAGCGCCCGCAGCCAGTCCCGGTGCTTTTGCGCTCTTTGCGCACTGTTTTACATGCGGCAAAGATATTGCGGCTGCGTCGCGAATATCGCGGGCGCTGGTTGCAAAGGGTTATGGCGTGCTGCGGTTTGATTTTACCGGTTTGGGTAGTAGCGATGGAGATTTTGCCAATTCTAACTTTTCGTCCAACGTACAGGATCTCGTCTTTGCCGCTGATTACCTAAGAGAAAACTATCTGGCACCCTCCCTGTTAATCGGTCACAGCTTAGGGGGTGCCGCGGTATTGTCTGCGGCGGCGAAACTACCTGAGGTGAGTGGTGTGGTGACAATCGGTGCGCCTTCAGACCCCCATCATGTTCTCAAGCAGTTTGCTTGCGACATAGACACGATCGAAAAACAGGGAGAGGCGACCGTTAGCTTGGCGGGTCGGACCTTCAAGATCAAAAAGCAGTTTTTGGATGATTTGGAAAACCAACAACAAAACGAACTTATCAGAAAACTAAAAAAAGCACTGTTAGTCTTTCACTCTCCTTTGGACCAGACGGTGTCAATCAATGAAGCAGAGTCAATTTATCGAACGGCTAAACATCCGAAGAGTTTCGTCAGCCTGGATGATGCAGACCACCTGTTGTCACGTGCAAAGGATGCAGAATACGTCGCCGCCACCATAGCGGCTTGGGCCAGTCGTTATATTAAGGATGTCGTCGCGCCTGCCGATGAACAAACAAATGTTCCCAAGGGGCATGTTCAAGTGGACGAAAAGAATAAAAAGTTTACCCGCTCGGTGATTTCAGATACCCATGCCTGGTTGGCCGATGAGCCGACCCAGCTCGGTGGCTCTGATCTTGGTCCCGATCCGTACGAACATTTATTGGCGTCGTTGGGTACCTGCACCTCGATGACGATTCGAATGTACGCGAATCGGAAGAAAATTCCTCTCGACCATGTTTCCGTCGCGATAAGCCATAGTCGAGAGCATTTGACTGACTGTGAATCCTGCGAAAGTGAATCTGAAAAAATTGAGGTACTGGATCGACAGGTGACCTTGCTGGGAAACCTTAGCGAGGAACAAAGACAACGTTTGCTTGAAATTGCTGATCGCTGTCCGGTACATAAAACCCTGGTTGGAAAGTTGGATATCCGAACGGCATTAACGGCGTAAAACCTGATTCTGATTTCTTCCTGAGTGACTCGTTTTACAGCTATTCGTGCTCGCCATCGGTGATGGTGAGGCTGGGAATCGTGGGTAGGTATTGCGGTTTTATTAGGCAAAAAGTTGCAGCGCCTCGATAAACAAGGCAGTCTTACGGCTTTTTCCCACTAATAAAGAGCGTGCAAAACTGACTTATGAATACTTCTGATTCGCCAACTACGAGCTATCCCGACTGGTTTAATGCGTCTTTGAATACGCCTTGCGAAGCGGGTGAAACCAGCGTCGATGGCTGTAAAATTAATTATGTCGCCTGGGGCGAGAAAGGTAAACCCGGTCTTGTATTACTGCACGGTAGCAACGCTCATCTCGAGTGGTGGCGAGCGATCGCGCCGATGTTATGCGATCAATTTCGTGTCGTAGCGATGGACTCTTCAGGTTCCGGAATGAGCGGTTGGCGCGACAATTATACGGGTGACTTATTCGCTCGAGAAGTTATGGCGGTTGCGCAGGCAGCAGGCCTGGGTGATAAGCCCTATGTCGCAGGTCACAGCTTTGGCGGATTCGCCACTCTCGAAGCGGGGCACCTATACGGTTCTGAGTTGGGTGGCATTATTCTGGTTGATTTTGCTGTGCAGCCCGACCATCTTCGTGATGAATTTGTGGCAATGCGGGCTGAACGCTTAAAGGCCCCACAGAGACCGACCCGTGTTTATCCGGATAGGGGTGCTGCACTGGAACGGTTTCGTTTGGTTCCCGCGCAACAGTGTAAGCACGCGTTTCTTATTGATTATATTGCTCAGCAATCCATTCGGGAGGTTGAGGGAGGTTGGACCTGGAAATTTGATCCGGCGATGTTCAGAAATTTGAGCATGGATGATGAGTCAACGCTGTCGCAAACAGAAAAACTGCTAAACCTAAAATGCAACGCTGCGATTATTATGGCGGCCGAGAGTATGGATTACACCGCAGAGGCGGCTACTTACACCCGGGAGCTGTGCGAAGGTGTGATTCCTATGTTTGATGTTCCCGGTACCTTCCATCATCTGATGTTTGATGAGCCAATCGCCGTTGCAATGGCTCTAAAAGCAACACTTTTGGCGTGGAATTGTCATCGTTAGTCTCTGAGTTGGTAGTGTTTTGGAGATGATTGTTAAGCTTTTTCTAATCGATTTAATTGTGCTGCTATCGTGTGTATCGGCGCTACAGATGACAAGGTCCGCGAGAGTATTAATGAGCCTTCGACCGCAGCGATGACAAGTAAAGAGGCCGCATTTGCCTGTTTTACGGTATAACCTTCATCTAAAAACACATCGCCGATTATTCTCGTCCAGTTTTCGAAAACCTCTAAGCCGACAGCTTGTATTGTGCTTGAGGTTGGACACGTTTCGAGCAGTGTTGTGGCAATCGGACACCCGGACTTAAAATTTGAGTTTTCCATCCATCCTGCCAGTAAATTGCAGTACTGTTCGATAAACTCCCTGCTATTTCCAGTCTCCGCTCGCAATTGCCGAAGTGTTGCACTTACCCCTTTTCCTGCGAAGGTTACGGCAGCGGCGGCCAAAGCTTCTTTTCCGGCGGGGAAGTAGTAATACAATGAGCCCTTTGGTGCGCCGCTTTTTGCAAGGATTTCATTGATGCCTGTTGCGCTGTAGCCCTGCAGCCGGAACAGCGTTGCCGCGGTTTGAATCAGCTTGTCTTTGTGTTGTGCTGCGGTTGCCATGGTCTATTTCTAGCCTCTATTCGCGAAAAAAAGTTGTCATTATAGAAACTAGTCTATATGATAAAAATCATTATAGTAACTGGTCTACATATTATGGTGATGTTTGGTACTGTAAGCATTTCACCATGACTTTGTGTTAATCAGATCAAATAACTTATTTCGTGGAGACTGACGATATGGGAAGCATGCAACAACTCACCTTCGTTGAGGCCAAAAAACTGGAATGGCGAGAGGTTAATAAACCACAGTTGGAAAGCGGGATTGACGCAATAGTAAAACCGATCGCCGTGGCGCGCTGCGATCTGGATTATTTTATTGCCGTCGGAAAATACCGAACTCCAGGGCCGTTTGCCATTGGTCATGAAATGTCTGCAGTCGTAACTGAGGTCGGAGATGGCGTTTCAGATTTTCAGCCGGGAGACCGCGTTATCGTCCCTTTTCAGATCAGCTGCGGTGTCTGTATCAATTGTCAACGAGGTTGGACCAATGCCTGCTCTGAGGTATCGGCTCTGGCGGCTTATGGGCTGGGAACACATCCGAACGGCGAATATGGTGGGGCTTTATCTGACTATGTCAGGGTTCCGTTTGCCGATCATATGTTGGTTCGTTTACCCGATACTTTGAGTGCAGAAGCGGCTTGTGGATTATCGGACAATGTTGCCGACGGTTTTCGAACGGTATCAGAGGGTCTGCGACGGTTTCCAGGTGAACCGGTACTCATTGTTGGTGGCTTGGCACAAAGTGTGGGTCTTTATGCCGTTCATGCGGCTGTTGCACTGGGGTCCCGTCGCGTAGTTTACGCCGATTTTGATAGTGCACGGCTTGCTATGGCGGAAGCGGCGGGAGCGAAAACGATCCAAATAGATTACGCTAAAACGCCCGTCGTTGAAGAAGAATTTTTGATTACGGTAGACGCCTCCGCGTTAGCGTCGGGATTAAGTTTTGCGATGCGTTCTACGTCACCCTGTGGATATTGTACCGGCGTGTCCGGGGGGACCAATGCGATGACGGAACTACCCCTCAATGCTGCCTATTTACGTGGAATTACCTACGATGTCAGTCGCGTACATGGACGTGCGGTACTGCCACAGGTCCTAGCGCATGCTTGCTCTGGGCATTTAAACCCGCTAGCTATAGTCGGCCGCAGTACCAGTTTTAATGAGGCTGCTGAGGCAATGTTTGATCCTGCGCCGAAAGTTATTTTTTCCCGCGAAGAGTAAATTAGAGATGATCGAACTGTTGAAGTTTTAGCACTATAGGGATTGTTCGTATCTATCTATTCGTACCTATCTGTTCGTATCTTTGTGTCCGTACCTATATGTTCGTACCCATGTGATCAGTGGCGGTATCGTTTATACTCGAGTACAAACATGCAAGGCGGTAGAGTCGGTGAAGTAACAAACCCTTGTTTTGCGGTGCAGATAAAGCGTAATCTATAAAATAATAAATTTTTAGCGGGTCTTTAGTTCTTCAAGATCAATTATTTACCATCAGCATTCGACGACCCGCGTTCACTCGTTAATATTCATAAGGAGTCATCGATGTCAGTTTCTCGTCGTAGTTTTTTTCGCGCTGCTGTGGGCGCCACCGTTATGGCACCGGCTTTGACAGCCTGTGTCGCCGGCAGTCAGGACCTCGCCGCTGAAGTTGCTTTTGACCATGGCGTTGCCAGTGGCGACCCACTGCAGGATCGTGTCATTATCTGGACTCGGGTTAACACCAGTGCCGAGACCGTCACAGTGAGTTGGCAAATGGCCACGGACGCGGACTTTTCCAATGTTATCAGCAGCGGCACCTTACTGACCGACGCCAAACGCGATCATACGGTCAAGGTGGATGTGACTGGTTTGCAAAGTGACAGTGCCTACTATTATCGTTTTAGTTGTCAAAATAGCGATTCAATCGTCGGTCGCACTAAAACCTTACCCGACGGCAGCCCGGAACAATATTCACTGGCTGTGGTGTCTTGTTCGAACTTTCCCTATGGCTTTTTTAACGCGTACCAATGTGTTGCGCAGCGTGACGATGTGGATGTGGTACTGCATTTGGGGGACTATATTTACGAATATGCCAACGGTAAATATGGTGACGGAAATCTGTTAGGCCGCGTGCCCAGACCCGACCGGGAAACGGTTCAGCTCGAGGATTACCGGGAGCGATATGCCTGTTACCGGGAAGACGAAGATCTAATGGCGGTCCACGCCAGACATCCCTTTATTGTGGTATGGGACGATCACGAATTTGCCAATAATACCTGGGTTAAAGGTGCAGAAAATCACGATTCTAATGAAGGTGACTGGAATGCGCGGCGGGCCGCAGCAACTCAGGCTTATTTTGAATGGATGCCTATTCGAAAGTCGGTCAGCGATCGGCAACAACGGATTTATCGTAGTTTTCAATTTGGCGACTTGTTCGACTTGATCATGTTGGATACCCGCAGTGTTGGTCGTGATCAACAACTGGATCGAGAAGAAGTCGAATTAATGGCTGCGAAAGAACGCAGCTTATTGGGAACTACCCAAGAGTATTGGCTGGCGGGAGAGTTGGCCGCCTCAAAAGAAAACAACACTTTATGGCGGCTACTCGGCCAGCAAGTGGTGATGAGTCAGGTATTTAACAGAAAAGGGCAAATGGCCAATGCCGATGCCTGGGATGGTTATCCTGCCTGTCGGCAACGTATTTTCGATCAGCTGCAGCGCGATGATATCCAGAATAATGTGATCTTAACCGGCGATGTCCATTCGTCCTGGGCCAACGATGTTTGCGCCAATCCCTTTGATCCTGACCAATATGATCCCGATACCGGCAAGGGTAGCCTTGCTGTTGAATTTGTTACACCCGCTGTTAGCTCGCCGGGTTTTACCGATCGGGAAGAGGCGGATAAAACGGCGGTTGCTCTGGTTAACAAACATCCACATATTAAATACACCGATTTGTGGCATCGTGGCTTTTTGATTATAAACATCAATCGTAAACAAGTTGTGGGAAATTGGTATCATCTGGACACGGTGACAGAACGTTCGACAAAAGTTAGTTTAGTGAAGCGCTATGGAACCGAACTCAACCGGCCGGGACTGAAGGAGTTAGCTAACGCTTAGGGTGCGCGTTAGGTTGTAAGGGTTTTTTTGAGAAAGTGAATAATTATAATCAGTGCGCAAATACCCTCTTCATGTAGGCAGGCACTGAGTGCAGAAATTGACCATAGGAAGTAACAATAGGATTTAACAATAGGATTTAACAATAGGAAGTAACCATTGCAGTTAAGGACATGTACTGTAACAGCGGTACATGTCTCAAGGTTTACTTTCCTGGGTTAATACAATCCCGGTTGTTATCCACTACAGAATGCGGCCACGTCTCTAGCGGTATCGCGACTAATATCCGGGCAGCTCAGGGGAAATATTTCAGTACCGTGCACGGTGCCCATCATCTGTCTGCAGCGAGCCGACACTCCGGCTTCGATCAGTAGTCGATAAAATCCGATGCCTTCGTCGCGAAGAGGGTCACATTCATTGACGCTGATGACGGTTGGAACCAGACCCCTAACGTCGTCTTTAGTCGCAAAGCCGGGCCACGCGAGTGGATTTCCGTCATTAAAGGCCTCGATACCGTAGGCCATCGCGCCGGTATTATTGTGCAAGTCCAGTAAAATGCCATTATTTTCAACGGAGGACGGATTTTTTTCCAGAGGCCATTCGCCGGCTATATAGGGGCACAAAGCGTATAAACCTTTGATTAGATTCATGTCGCCATCTTGTTTCAACTTTAAACCGGTCGCCAGGGTGAGATTGCCGCCACCGCTTTCGCCGGCGATGATGATACGATTTGGATCGATTCTTAACGTTTCGGCATTTTTATGGACCCATTTTACACCGGATACACAATCATTGAGTCCTGCAGGAAAGGGTGCAACTTCCGGCACCGAAGAGGCGGTCAGTGCGTTGCGAAAATCAACCATGGCGACCGCGATGTTATTAGCCGCAAGAATTTTCCCCCAGGCGCGGTAATTTCCATCGTAACAGGACATGACCATCATCCCGCCGCCGTGAATATAATAGACGCAGGGTAGTATTTCATCATTGTCGGGACGAATATACTGGATGTTTATGGTGTTTCCGTCAGGGTCTGAGGTCAGGGTTTCAGTTCGAATAGTTAAGCCTGCGGACGGTGCGATGTCTTCGGTATCACACAATTGCATAAAACCCTTTAGCATTTCGTCCCGCGCTTTGGCGTCGTCACTATTGGCCGCTTCAAGCATCAGTTCGCGGCTCGCAACATCCTCACTATTGCTGGTGAACTCCATTTCGCCAAAGATGGCCTTAATGCGCGGGTCGATTCGTGGGTCGTCAGTAATTTTGGACATGAGCTTCCTCTGTATTATTGTATGGGTTTGTTTTTCGGTAGTAAGCTGTATCGACTAAAATATCTCATGAATTTCCGGTGCTGACAAGTGAGGCAGTTTGTTGGTTTTATTTGTAACTGACTAGATCCAACGCTGAATCCCGCGCGTATAAATCTCACTAGTAAATGGGCAGTTGGTTAGCTAATAGGTATTAATTTAGCTATGCTTATTGCAGTCAATTGTTAGGAACCGTTCTATGGTCGATAGTATTGCCACACAAGAACAACTGCAAACTGAGCTAGAGGCGCTGCGGGCTGAAAACAAGTCCCTGCAGAGCAGGTTGGTCGCCAGCGCGCCTCTGGATAATGAAGCATTTCTTAGTTTTTGGCAGCAGCAACTACAAGGCCATCCCTCCAGCGAGCTCATAACTCAGGCGTTTACGGCTTTAGGCGAGCGCCTTGATGTTGACGTGGCGCATGTGCATTTCTACAGCGAGGAACGTGAACATTTTTCTGCCCGGATTGGTTACCCCCCCGTTAGCAACAATTTACAAGTTAGAAATGATTATTCGGACCATGAGTATCCATGGTCGATAGCAGAATTGTTGGCGGGAAGAGCGGTTATAAACAATGACATAAACGATATGCCCGCGGCGGCAGCGAGAGATAAGAAAGTCTATGGGAGCCTCAATATTCGGGCGAATATGTCGGTACCCGTTCGGGTTAATAACCGTTTGTATGCCATCGTTTCTGTAGCCATGTACTCCTCGCAAAGACAGTGGTCAGAGGATGACTATCAATTATTGCGGCGATCATCAAAATTGCTTTATCGGGTCTTGTCTGAAGACGCCACAGTTTACAAGAAAACTCGCCTGGCGGAATTGCTCGATTCCGTGGTGCAGTTAAGCGAAGTCGGTTACTGGGTCTGGGAAAGGCATCGTGACTTTACGGAAACCGGAGGTGACCTCAGCAATGTTGATGAAGCAAATACACGGGGAATAATGAACTCCTTGAAGCTGCTCCACCCCGATGACCAGCCTATCGCGGAGAAGCAATTCAGTGAGTGTCGAATAAAGAGTATAAATTCAGAGAAACAATACAGATCCCGTGATGAGAATGGAAAATGGCGATGGTACAGCCTTAAATTGAAAGCATTGGCTTCGAACGAGCGAGGAGAAGCTTCGCGTATTATCGGGGTGTTTTCAGATATTAGTCCTTTTATTGAGCAGCAGCAATTGCTGGAAGACGCAAGGGATAAAGCCGATCAGGCCAATCGTGCAAAGAGCGAGTTTTTGGCCCGAATGAGTCATGAAATCCGGACTCCCATGAATGCCATCATTGGTATGTCGTTCTTGCTGTCGGATACCACGCTGAACTCGCGTCAAACTGAGTATCTCGACAGTATTTCGGTATCGGCCAACGATTTGTTGGGCATCATAAACGACATTCTCGATTTTTCAAAAATCGAAGAAGGCCGAGTTGAAGTCGATAACCACGATTTCGATTTGGACAAATTGTTCGACCAAATCGCCAATATATTTGACGTAAACAACGTCGATAACAATCTGGAAATAATATTTGATGTAGACAAAAATGTACCGCAAAACCTTCTGGGAGATGGAGAGCGATTAAAGCAAGTATTGATTAATCTTATGACCAATGCGGTCAAATTTACCGACGTAGGTAATGTGATCTTGCAGGTAAAGGTGGAGAAAGCCAGTGAGCAGGAGGTCGTGATTAACTTTCGCGTTTCCGACTCAGGTATTGGTTTGACTGAAGAGCAATTGGGCGGCTTGTTTCAACCCTTTATGCAAGCGGATGAATCGACCACGCGGAAATATGGCGGTACTGGGCTTGGGCTTTCGATCAGCAAAGGCCTGGTTGAAATGATGGGCGGGGAAATAACGGTCACTAGTGAATATGGTAAAGGTACTGTTTTCTCATTTTATCTACCTTTTTCTATTGGCTCGCACTCGATACAAACCAAAAAACTTACCGCCGCTGATTTTCAAAAGATGCATGCCCTTGTGGTTGACGATAACGATCAGGCACGTGAGGTGATTAGCCGTTCTGTATCCTCTTTGGGTTTGTTAACCGATAGTACCGATAGCGGTTTTTCGGCGGTTAACATGGTGCTGGATACCCCGGAAAATTCAGAGCAGCGTTACGATGTCGTGTTTATGGATTATCGGATGCCCAAAATGGACGGTATAGCGGCCGCCAAATTAATAAAAAGAAAGGGAGGAGGAGAGTCTGTACCGATGGTAATTATGGTGACTGCCAGCGATTACAATATTTTAGATAACGACACATCGAAATCCGTAGACGCGTTTTTGAACAAGCCAGTGAGCCGGTCTCGTATTTTTGATACGCTCGTGGGTTTATACGCTAAAGACGGTAGCGACACAGAAGAGGTGATCCCCGTGACTTTAGATGACAATGCGCTTAAGGATACCAAAGTATTGTTGGTGGAAGACAACGTGGTCAATCAAAAGGTGGCAGTAGGTATTTTGGGGAACAAGGGGCTGTCGGTGGATATTGCAGCCAACGGTATCGAAGCTCTGGCGACGCTTACTGGAAAATCTCGCAGTGACTATGATTTGATTCTTATGGATATGGAAATGCCGCTGATGGATGGTATTACGGCCACCAAAGAAATTCGAGATCTGCCCGAGTGGGAAGACATTCCTATTCTAGCGATGACCGCCAACGCGATTAAAGGAGATCGGGAGCGCTGTCTCGACGCGGGAATGAATGGTTACATTAGTAAGCCAATATCTCCTCGGCTTTTATTCGGTGCTTTAATAGAAGCGATGAATAAACAAGGTGTCGAGCAAACCTGAATAAAGATAAATTTCTGTGTCAGTCGCTTGGAGAACCGCTGGTGCGAGTCACCAGTATGATCTGCGTATGTTGATCGAGTTATATCATTCCTTCCTTAGTCTTCGCTACTTATCTTAAATTGTTCCGGCCTAACACTGTTTCGAATCACGCTTCAATAGACCCATCCCCTCCATAATCGACCAAGCGACGCGTCTCTGCGATGAACGCCCTGTTGTGTTATTGCCCTGCATCGTCTTAAGAGTAAGACTAGTACACGACTTATAGAGGAGTGAAAACCATGCGAATAAAAACCAAGAAAATAACAACAATGGGAGCGGCGATTTTAAGCGTCGCGATCCCGCTCGCCGCCTTCGCGGGCGATGAAGAAAATCAGCTTATTGACGCAATGACATCGGCTTACGGCGGCAGTGCGCTGATCAATTTAAAGACTTTTCAAATTGAAGACCGCTTTATCGCTCCGACGACGGGGCAAAGTCACACGCCTGGCTTGCAAGAAATCAACTACAACCGGATTTTGGTAAAAGCGGATATTGCACAAAGTAAGTTCAGCTACGATTTTTGGACAGAAGGCCGCTCGGGCTCGTTTTTGACTTCCACTATATCCGACGGTGAAACAGCTTTCACGATTGACTATCAAGCCAAGAGTTATGGGCAGGCTCCCTCGGCCGATCATTATGGTTTCGCAGGAGGGTCGATGCGCACCACCGACGCAATATTGGCCTATGAAATTAGTAAGGTAAAAGACCAGGCTAAGTTATTAGGTGAAGTCGACTATTTGAACAGACCTCACGTGAAGGTGAGCATGCCTTTTCCACAGAGCGCTGATCTAACGCTTTTTGTCGATAAGGAAACTTACCTGATATCCAAAATGACGCGTAACAATCCAGCGTTTGGTGATCTCGATTATGTCTATTCAAATTATCAGCAAAACAATGGCATAACGTACGCGGCTAATATAGATTTTTTCCTGGCCGGAGTTCCCAATCTGATCAGCACCAATCACAAGTTGGTGTTTAATGACAGTATTTCCGACGATGCCTTTGCCGTCCCAGAGAAATTTAAAGAAGAGGGGGATCGCATAGATACGACAGAAATGCGGGTTAATAAAATTGCATCAGGTGTCTATCATCTCGGGCAGGGTGGTGGATATAGCTTATTTGTAGACACCAGCGATGGTGTCGTTGCGGTCGGCGGTTATCCTGCGCTCACTGCTCGCTATGATCGCTACAAGACAGAAAGTGACATTCACAAACCATTGAGCTATCAAGTCGTGACACACCATCATTCAGATCATCTCGGTGGTTTGAGTGAAGCGGCTGCGTTAGGTGCAACACTAGTGACTGTTGCAGATAACAATCAGGTAGTTAAAGATGCGGTAAGTCCATCGTCAGGAGGCGGGAGGTTGCTGAATATTTCGAAACAAGTCACTTTCGGCGAAGGAAAAAAACGTGTGGAAATATATGAAGTAGCCACTATTCACGCGGCTAGCTTTTTAGTGACCTATGTTCCCGCCGAGAAATTGGTATTCATTGCAGACCATATGGGGTCTCCTTATAAAACAGGCGTGCCTACGGCCAATCTAAATACGGTGACCATGCACGCAGCACTTAAGGCATTAGGCTTGGATATCAAGAAAATTGCGACGGCTCACAATGCGCGTATTTTTAGCTGGAAGGACATGGAAAAATCGGTCGCAGCTTATGCTCCGCTCAATTGTGCAGAAGACCACAGCCTTTGCCGATAACATGTCGATGGTGTGAACCCTGCCACCGTTTTTCATTTTTCGGTGAGCAGGATTCGCCAATAGGCACGTTATAGGAGTACTGCAGTTGTTCAATTAGTACGTTTTATTTTTATGTTAAACGGCCGCTAGGCCTTTAATTCCGTAGTGTGCAAGGAAAGAATCGGAAAAGAATAAAAAAGGAATGTTTTGGGAAAGCATTTTTTTAGCCATTGCACGAGTATTGACCGCGTTAAATCATAACAACACAATGCGCTGGAGATACTATGACAATTGCAAATAAAAAGACTTTTTGGGGCCCTGCACTGGGCAAACTAACGTTGGCGCTGCTAGCTGTTACAATCGCAGGCAATGCGCAGGCAGGACAGGTTGGCCATTATCGAATGGATAATCTTACTTTTGGGGCAGGGGGGCCGGATGTTGGTGAGTTTTTTACGTTTAGTGTTGACGACAAAAATGGGGATGGCATCGCAAGCTCTGATGAGATTTTCGATTTTTCCGGAATCGAGTGTAACTTTTGTGCGGACGCTAATGATGGCAAAATGAAATCGACCATCGTTACTCTGGGAAAGGTTGGCAATGACGTGCTCTTTGGAGGATCGGGTGAAGCCACATTCAATTTAACCACATTCAATTGGACCTACACGATTACTGGTGCTAACGAACCCCCGGTAAATCGTGTTCTCGCGGCAGATTTCGGCTGGAGTGATGCCGATGGCAACGGGGTGCCAATGCGGTTAGTCGCTCCATTGTTACAAATTGACCTTTGGTCTGCTACGGTGGTATCAGACGTTGAAGAGGTTGAAATCTCGCAAGAATCTTTAGACACTGCCCAGCAGATGTATGTCGCTTATTACGGGCGCCCTGGCGATCCAGGCGGCAGAGATTTTTGGGCGGAGCAGTTTGACTTGTCCAATAATCTTGATGCAGTCCTTTCCGCTTTTGGTAACTCCGACGAATTTAATGACAGCTTCGGTGCCTTAAGCGCCGAGGAATTGGTCAATGGACTTTTTCAGCGGATGTTTAATCGTGACTCAGACCCGGATGGCCTAGCCTTTTATGTCGGTCGTTTAACGCCTGATGACGAGGGCAATACCGACGCGACGCTGGCCTCGATTGCCAAACAAATCGCCGACGGCGCCGTTGAGGATGATTTGACCGCACTCAACAATAAAATCGGTATAGCTAATGTATTTACTGACCGAGTTGAGACTGAAGCGTTTACCTATGATGAAGACGATATCATCAATATCAGAGCGTTGTTGGCAGCGGTGAATTCGGAGGAGGCGTCAAAAGCAACGGGGTTTGACGCGGTCACTGACTGGATTGCAGATTGATGAGGCGCTCTGACTTTTCGGTAGTCCTTTGACTTATCAGTAAGCTATATGTGGGCGAGATCCACTCTTTTAGAGAAAGAGGGGTCTCTCCGCATCGCTTGTTTTCTCGATAGCCACCTTATGGCTGCACGAGTTTAGGCTATACCTACGGAGAACTTTCTCACCTTTCTCGCTTTAAAGCTGTCACCTATTAGAGCGACGTTCCTTGGGCATTCGACTCCCCCCGTCACTTTTTGCCTATCAATTTCATCGGCGCTTTTTACGAATAAAGGATTTTACAAGTGCTGCTTCATGACCCTGTGAGAATATCTATTGTGGAGATGGCGATGCGGATGGCGGACTAGATCAGCGTTACAGTGTTAGCGAGTTAGTGTGCTTTGTTATGACGATTCCGCTATTGCGCATAGAACGTGTCCAATAAGTCGGCGATCACTCTTGCCATGACTCAGAACATTTACTATAAGTACTGTTCGGAAAACCTAGTTTGCACAGAACATTCTTATTTTTGAACGTCTTTAGCGTGTATCTAATCTTTGTATTCCAGCGATAATTACATCGGTAAGGTTTTATCGTTTATTGCAGCACCACATTTTTGTCTAAACCTGACCATTCCATTGGCGGGCATCTCGCGTTTGGCTTGAAGGCTCTTTCCACATACAGTGATACACAGAGGACAGGAAGCCCATTAAAACATTGCTATGTTATGGTATAAAGGCAATAAATACGCAGCCCAGTTCGCATGATATGAATCATTTTTTTCAGAAACCGTTGTTTTCTCCAGCCCTTATAAAGAATCAAGGATCGCAGTTATGTCAAACGTTGTCTTTCGGCCCTACAGTCTTGTGGCCTTACTGGTGGTCTGTACTTTGACGTCGGCCTGCAGTGCCAATTTACCTACGCCTGCCTGGATAGACGTAAACTCCGTAGGGGTGCTGTGTCGCGTCACAACGGTAGATAACAACAAAGCCAAACAATTGGAAGATCAAGTCTGTGAGTATGCGATGCTAAGATTGAAAAAGAGTTTGGGAGACGGTTATGCTGTCGAAAGAATCGTGCCTCCCGACTCGCGAATTTTGGAAACTAATCGTGTCACCTTGGTACTCGACGCGCGCCTTGAGTGGCAACGCGCAAACTTTCAAGGCTACAGCCTGACTTTGTCGTCTAGTCGATATCGGCATAATCCCGGCGCACCCGCCAGAGCACTGTTTTTCGAGTCTCCCTCTGTCGTTTTTCTTCCCCAGTCACAAAGTGAAGCGCTGGACACAACCGCCCTCGCAGCTAAACTTAACCCTGTTCTGGAACTTCATCTGCGACGATTAATGCAGTAGCTGAAAAAGTTAAGGTAAAACATTATGCCATCTTCTAAACCGGTTTTTACGATCGATCAAATCATCGGCCAGATCGATTCGGGTCAACATTGGCAAAATACCGAGATAGGTTTTGCTTTTGTCGCGGATATTGCGCTGACGGATTTTAGTCCGGCGATATCAGGCACACAGGTCTCAGCATTTAGCTCCGAGCAGCGCTTGGCCACGGCACTCTCTTTTGAGTTATGGGCTGATCTGGTTCCTCTCACTTTCACGCAAGTTCCGCAGTCGTCAGCAAATATTAAGCTGATCAACTATAGCGATCCCGCGCAGGCTTATGCAGCGTTCCCTCCCGAGGGTGATGTCGCTGTAAACCCTGCTTCGGTCAGTAATCTACAGTTAAAACCGGGCGAATATGGCTTGTCGACATTGATCCATGAATTGGGCCACTCTCTGGGTCTAAATCACCCGGGCGCTTATAACGCCGGCGCTGACGGGTCGGGGCCAACCTACCGGGACGGCGCTGAATACGAACAGGACAGTTTGCAATATTCCATTATGTCTTACTTCCCCGCCTCTGCCACCGGTGCCGATCATGGTTTTAACGAGCCATCGACACCCTTGCTGCATGATGTTGCAGTAATACAATCTATGTACGGTGTTAATACCACGACCCGCACCGGAAACACCGTTTATGGCTTTAACAATACGGCTAACCGGGACGTATTTGATTTTGCTGCTAATTCACAGCCGGTCGTGACTATCTGGGATGCGGGAGGTAACGATACCCTCGATCTATCGGGCTACAGTAGTAATTCGACCGTCGACCTCAACGATGGCGCCTTTAGTAATGTCGGCGGCCTGACGTCTAATGTATCGATTGCCTTTAATGCAATGATCGAAAATGCGGTAGGCGGGTCTGGCAATGATACGCTGAGGGGGCAGGAGTTAGCTAATACGCTTACCGGCGGGGGCGGGAACGACCGTATCGTGGGTGCCGCCGGAAACGATACACTCAATGGCGGAACCGGAACCGATACAGCCGTATTTTCCGGGCTGAGTTCAAATTATCAGGTTGCCGATTTAGGGAACGGGCAGTATCGAGTAACTGGTACAGACGGAACAGACACCCTGAGCGGCATTGAATTCGTGCAGTTTGGGGTTGCCGCTCCGGTTTCCATCGCCGCTGCAGTTTCTGGCACTGATCCCGACCCAGACCCCGACCCAGACCCCGATCCAGATCCCGATCCAGATCCAGATCCAGATCTTGGGGATGACGCCAGTAATGACGCATCTGCGCCAACATCGATATCAGTTCCCACTACGATTGGTCAATCGGTCGGTGTCGATGGTGATACGGCAGATTATTTTAGGTTTACCGCCGCAGATAATGGAACGGTCACTGTTAGGTTGACGGGCCTGAGTGATGACCTCGATTTGGGTTTGTTTGATGCCGACCAAAATGTGGTTGATTCATCCGAGCAAGAAGGTAACGTCGATGAGTCAATAGTCATTACGACGGTTGCGGGCCAGCAATACACGGTCGGTGTATTGCCCTGGGAGACCGCGAGTTCCGAGTATGAGCTGACGTTCGAATCTGATGCTACGCCAGATCCAGATCCAGATCCAGGTCCAGGTCCGGGCGAAGACGCCAGTAACGTTTTGTTTGGTGATACGGTATTAGCTCTACCGGGTACTGCAACGCAGTCAGTGGGTGAAGGTGCTGATGTTGAGGACTATTTTCAAGTTACTGTATCGGCTGATGGCGTCTTAATCGCCGAGCTCGACGGCTTCACCAAAGATCTCGATCTGTATCTTTTTGCGGCCAATGGCGAAATAGTCGCATCATCGTTTACTAGCGGAACGACTGCCGAAAAGCTTCAGTATAGCGTTAGCGCGGGAGAGGTTTACTACCTCAACGTGTATCCATTTGATACCAGTGGGCCCAGCGACTATACGTTAACGGCCACCACCGAAACAGCGGGCACTAGTGATACCGACGATGATAATAGTCTCGAAACCGCGACAGTTATCACTGCTACCGCTGAAATATCGGGCGTGGTCGGAAGCGAGAACGATTTGGTTGATTTTTATCGTTTTACTGCCGAGGAATCGGGAACACTAACGGCTAGGTTGACCGGTCTGGACAGCGACTTGGATCTCGAGTTATTGGATAAAGACGGCAACTCCTTATCCAGGTCGGAATCGGCGGGTTTTGCAGACGAAGTGGTTTCCTTTTTCATCGAAACCGGTGAGGACTACTTCGTAAAAGTCTCGCCCTGGGATTCTGCTGAATCCATTTATCAGCTCAGTTTAAAGGTTGATGAAACGGATACCACGGGTCAAGACGCAGGTGACGAAATTGGTTCGGCCAGTGAAATCAGTTTAAATGATAGTATCGTCCAGACGGTAGGCGCTGCGACGGACTTGGCCGATTTTTACCGCTTAGCTATCGATACCGACGGACTATTGAAAGTCTCTCTCGACGGACTGGGCGAAGATTTGGATTTGAATCTTTACGCTGAAAACGGTGACCAACTGGCTTTTTCATCGCTGCCGGGATCGCTTTCGGAATCTATCAATTATGAGGTGAAAGCAGGGACGGAAGTCTTTATCGCTGTTGTGCCGTTTGATGGTGCCGAGTCGAGCTATACGCTGAATACCACGGTCGAAGATGTTGGAAATAGCATTTACGAAGATGTGATTCAAAAAGTCTATATTGCCTACCTCGGTCGAGCCGCTGATCCCGGTGGTTTGGGTTTTTGGTTGGGCAAGCTGGGTGACAGCGACGGCAATCTTCAAGCTATTATCAGTGACTTTTCAAACTCCGCTGAGTTTACTGACCGTTACGGTGATTTATCCAACGGTGAATTGGTGGACAATATTTTCCAACAGCAATTTGGCCGGTCTCCCGATCCTGCGGGTCGAGCCTTTTATGTCGGTTTGTTAGATAGTGGCGAGCGAACGTTAACCACTATTACCCTGAATGTTCTGGATGGGGCTACCGAGGGCGAAGACTTTCAAATCATTACCAACAAAGTAGAGGCGGCGGGGTATTTTACCGAATTGTTAGCCTCTAATGATTTCGTCTACGCAGGTAATGAACAGGCGAACAAAGTGAAGGCGTTATTCGACCAAATTACATCTGACCAGAACACAGGATTAAATTCGATTGATGAATTTTTTAGTGCGCCGGAGAACAATCAAGCTCTCGGCAGAGCTCAAGCTGTCGCTGTAAACCAAGTCTTCGAGTTCGCTAATCTCGCTGATGTGGGTACGTACGAACACAGTGGAAGCGAGGCGAATGTCAGTTTTCCGGTCGTTGATTACGCCAACTACGATTTGTTCCTCAGTTAATCTTGAGCGGATAAAATAGGCGGGTATTAGCAATGCTGTTGCTAGTTAAAATCCTGCCTGTTGCTATTTGTTGCCCGTCCAGAAATAGTGTTGCTGCGAGAAACGTAGCGACGCGGCCAGCTTGGGTGTTAGAATTAATGCATAACTATCAATATCTTAGGAAAGCCAAATTGCCGCGCCGAGGTGTCTAACGGATCACTCGCAACGACGACATTTTGCCATCTTGGGATGGGAACTAGTTAAAGTCCTAGCTGTTATATTCAACTACTCTGATCGACGGCTAATGATCTAGCTAAGAAATGGACTAATGGAACTGGTTTCGATATTGAAATGGGTTTACATGGTGGGTTTGCGTGAGGGCTAATGAATGACCCGATAATATCGGGCCATCACTGAAAAACTTCTATTACCTATTATCTATTACCTTCTGAGCTTAGGGCTTCATAAATTTCATAACCAGCCGGTCGCTCTCACCGATGGCCAGATATTTATTACGATTTGCATCTTTCTCTGCCAGGGTTGGTGGTAAAGTCCAAACCCCTTTAGGGTGATCTTTGGTATCTCTGGGGTTGCTATTGACGTCTGATTTGCCGACAAATTTGAAGCCCTCTTTTTCCATGATCTCAATGAGCTGAGTTTCGTGAATATAACCATTGGCTGGTATATAGGGCTTGTTGTCGTCCATGCGGTGGTCGACAATGCCGACGATACCGCCTTTTTTCAAGGATTTAAACCAGGTGCTAGGCACTTCACTAGCCGCTGACTTAACCCAGTTGTGTGCGTTTCTGAAATCTAATACGGCATCAACGGTTCCGGGCATCGCTAGCTCTTTATCGCTACCGGGTGCAAAGCTCACCACTTTTATATCGCCGTAAGTTTCTTTATTCGCGGTGAATTTCTCGTCATAATTTTTGTTTAGCCGCGCCTGCCAGCTCTTTTGGGTATCGGGGTTTCTGTTGTAAGTGGCGGCAATATATTTGCCATTGTCTTTCAAATAGGCGGCTAGAATTTCCGTGTACCAGCCACTGCCGGGCCAGCTTTCAATCACTGTCATATTTTCGGTAATACCGAAGAATTTCAGTGTTTCCTGCGGGTTACGGTAAACATCGCGAATAACGTTCGCCTCGGTGCGATGGTCGCCACTGACTACCGTTTTTAAAGAGTCGGCAACCGACGTGAGTGCTGAACAGCTCGCAACAGTCGCTACCAACATAATTTGTGATATTTTATTCATGAATTGACTCCAATTTTTACATTCTTATTGCGGCAAAGTTGAGATTCCGTCGTCACGCAAGTTTAGTCTACTCGGGTGTGTGTTGGCTAATTAATTAGATGGATGGTGGTAAATTTGCGACGACTTGCGGGAGGTCCTGGTTGGACTTGCAATACTTGGAATAAAATTGCACTCTTTATGCTGAAATATTAAATGCTATAGGTGTAAGTTTCTGTTGTGTCGTCGTAATTAAAAAAGACGAAATCAAAAATCGGCAGTGGCTGGGGTCTCTAAGCATTGGATCTAGAATAATAAATTATTGACCGTAATCAGGAGATAACAGAGATGGCACAGGAAATTACTACTGAATTTGTCGATGCAAATGGCCTTCGTTTTGAAGTCAATATGTGCGGCGAAGGAAAGAAACTGGCGATTTGTTTACACGGCTTTCCAGAGCATGCGTATTCATGGCGTCATCAGATGCCGATGTTAGCGGAAATGGGCTATAAAGTATGGGCGCCGAATCTCAGAGGTTACGGTTTGTCTAGTAGGCCTGAGTTGATGGAGGACTACAGCATTGAACATTTAATGGAGGACGTTGCCTGTCTGATCGATGCTGCCCAATGCGAATCCGTTGTGCTCATCGCTCACGACTGGGGTGCGGTCATTGCCTGGTTTTTTGCAATGCATAAGATCCGCAAAATCGATCAGCTCATTATTATGAACGTGCCTCACCCTGTGCCTATGCGCGCGGCGATGGCAGGTGGTTTGGAGCAGCTAAAAAAATCCTGGTACATCTTGTTTTTCCAAATCCCTCGCTTACCTGAGTGGCTGATGGGGCGCAATGGTGCGGCGGCTATCGGCGATATGTTTAAAACGACTGTTTCTGATCCTGGCCGGTTTCCCTTTGAGGTCAGAGAGGTTTATCGCAAAAATGCTGCCCGTGACGGCGGGTTAACAGCCATGATCAACTGGTATAGAGGGCTTATTCGAGGCGGTGGAGGAAAACGTATGGAAGCTAAGGGGTATCCTATCATCGACACTCCCACGCTGATGATTTGGGGCGAAGACGATGTGGCACTGTCTAAAAAATCAACCTATGGTACCGATAAAGTGTGCTCTGACTTTACCATTCGCTACTTGCCCAAGGTGTCTCACTGGGTCCAACAAGAGGCGCCGGAGGCAGTGAATGCGATTGTTAAAGCGTGGTTGAATGGAGAAACCGTTCCGCAGTTTGAGTGGGAACTCAAACAAGTTGAGGAGCCAAGCGTGGTTGAAATAGTAAGCAATGGAGATGTGCATGTTGCGTAGAAAATTAGTCGCTGGGTCGCTAATTGTCACCGCCCTTTCGTCGGTCACACCGGTTTTGGCAGGAACATTTTCGGTTCCCGATGAGCTGTCTCTTTTATTTCTCAATGGAGAGAAGGTCCCGAGTAGTTTCTTTCGACATACCAAGAGTGTTGAAATTGATGCTGGTCCAACTAACATTATTGTGAAATACGAGGATGTTATCTCGGGTGAGATTAGCGACGATCACACTGTATTCGAATCACTGCCGTTTGCTCTAAATTTTTTTGCACAGGCCGATCGAGATTATCAGGTAGTCATGACGCTGCCACGTAACGAAGAGGAAGCGAGAAGTTTTTCGAATAAACCCGTCGTGAAATTGAGCGATGACGGAAACAATTGGGTTGTGTTAGAAATCAAATATCAAAAGTCAGAGCAAGAAGAAAAATTAAAAACGTTGTTTAGCTCTGAGGCCAAAACTTCGAGAAAGTTAAAGTCGGCAACCAAGCTGTCGGCCTCGGGTCAGATTGATATGCCTGGAGAGAACGATACTCCGGAGCAATTGATATCGGTGCCGCAAAAGTCTGACATTACTCAGCCTCAGCCTCAGCCTCAGCCTCAGCCTTTGCATATGTTGAACTATTGGTGGCAACAAGCTAGCCCGTCGCAGAGACTCGAGTTTAAGAAAATGACTGATTTAGGACGGTAATTACGAAACGTGAAATCGACTGAGCACAATAGATTCGTATTAACCGGCAGTACAACTGAAGGTCGATTAGGTTTCGGTGGGTATTGTTTTTATCTGCTATATTTTACAACTCGTTCCCATTCATTGTCTTCAATCGCTTTATAGGATTTTCTATGACCAATAAACTTCAAGCCGATTATCTTGTCATCGGCGGTGGCGCGATGGGCATGGCCTTCGCCGACGTCATAATGACAGAAACAGAATCTACTGTGATCATGGTTGACAGATACCACCAGCCTGGCGGACATTGGAATGTCGCCTATCCCTATGTTCGTCTGCACCAACCTTCAGCCTTTTACGGTGTTAATTCGAAAAAACTCGGCACTGACTCCATTGATGCCGGCGGATGGAATAAAGGGCTCTATGAGCTGGCGACGAATAGTGAAGTTTGTGCTTACTTCGACCAGGTGATGCAGCAGCAGTTCTTGCCCACGGGCCGTATGCAGTATTTTCCTATGAGTGAATATCAAGGTGATAATAAATTCCGCTCTCTCATGTCCGGTGAGGAGTTTGAAGTGGTGGCCAAAAAGCTTGTCGATGCGACCTTTATGAATGTCACTGTGCCGTCTATGGTAAAGCCCGCCTACAGTGTGGCTGAAGGTGTCGAGTGCGTGCCGCCTAATAGCCTGCCTCGCGTTTCTGGCGACTATAGTCACTACGTCATTATTGGTGCGGGCAAGACGGGAATGGACGCTTGTCTTTTCCTCCTCAAAAATGGTGTTAATCCCGATGTTATTTCCTGGATTATGCCGAGGGATTCGTGGCTGCTCGATAGAGCGAACATCCAACCGGCGGGGCTATTCGCAGATTCCTTAGTGCAGGGTTTTGCCCGGCAAATGGCAGCGATAGCCGCGTCAGAATCTGTGGATGATCTGTTTGAAAAAGTTCATGCCTGTGGGCAACTGCTACGATTCGACGAGACCGTTACGCCCACAATGTATCGTTGTGCGACCGTTACAAAAGCAGAATTGGAGCAATTGAGGCGTATTAAAAATGTCATTCGTTTGGGTCACGTTCAGAGCATTAACACAGATGCCATTGTCTTTGACAAAGGAGAAGTCAAAACTAGCGACGCGACCTTATTCGTTGATTGTACCGCAGACGGTCTAGAGCGCCGAGCAGCGGAACCGGTATTTGCCAGTAATAAAATCACCCTGCAGTCGGTAAGAACTTGCCAACAAGTTTTTAGTGCCGCTTATATTGGGCACATAGAGGCGACTTATGACAATGAAGACAAGAAAAACGAAATGTCTGTACCAGTACCACATCCAGACAGTCATATCGATTTTTTACGCACTACGCTAGCTAACAGTTTAAATGCGGCGCAGTGGTCGCAAGATCAGGACTTACAAGTCTGGCTGAAAAATGCACGTTTGGATGGTTTTTCCCAAGCAGACAGCGACGATTCAGAAATGGACCCAAAAGTAATGGAAGAACTTATTCTCACCACGATGGCAGGTATAACAAAATTGCAAAAGTTACTGGCTGAAGTGGAATAGGAGTAATCGGAATGGAAAAGGCAAGGCGTCAAATATTGAAGATGGTGGCGGCAACACCGTTTGCGATGGCAATGTCACCGGTTTTTTCCTCGGAGATGAGCATGAAAGATCGGGTTACGAAAATCATTCGTGAGTATTCTGCTCAAGGTATTCATCGTACGGGAACAGCGGTTGATCTTGCTAGTGCCGAATGGTTTAGGAATCAAATAACAGAGCTTGGCGTAGCGCCGGAAGAAGATCGGTTTTCGTTTAAACGAATAGACGTGCAAAAGTCCGAGCTGGAGATTAACGGAACAGTCATTCACGGTATACCGCTATATGATTGCCTGTATACCAATGCTGAAGGAGTTCGAGGGCAAGTCGGAGAAATAGGCAGCGACGCAGATATCGGCGTTGTTAGCTCTCTTCCTCATTTGCGCACACCTGGCGGGCAGTCGCTCGCTAAAGCCCGAGTGGAAGCTAAGCATAAGGCTATCATTGTGGTCACCGATAGTCGCCTGCCGCCGGGTATTACTACCTTCAATGCTGAAAACTATACGGAGCCTTTTGGGCCGCCCGTATTGCAAATCGCTCACGCTGATTGGCTTAAGGTAGAAGGAGTATTGACTGCTGAGGCAACAGCTACCTTGACCGCGCAATGCCGATACGTAGATGCGCGTGGAATAAACATTGGCGCAACGATAAAAGGGAAAAATTCCAAGCTTGCGCCACTGGTTATTATGACACCGCGCAGCGGTTGGTGGGCTTGTGCATCGGAACGAGGTGGCGGTATAGCCTGTTTGTTAGAGATGATGCGGGCGATTCAGCAGTCCGGCCCGCAGAGAGATGTTATTTTTACCGCTAATACCGGGCACGAGTTGAGTCATATTGGTCTCGATCACTATTTAGACCGTCGTCGGCAGTTAGTTCGCGCTGCACATATGTGGATTCATCTGGGGGCTAATTTCGCGGCGAAAATCGCGCCGGGTATTCGCTTGCAGTATTCGGATGAAGCCGCGCAGTCTTTGCTGACAGACGCTCTTACTCGTCGCGATTTAAAGCCGTCTGTGGAAACGCCGTTGTCAACCCGCCCGTACGGAGAGGCACGAAATATTCATGACGGTCAGGGTCGATATATCTCCCTTCTTGGTGGCAATGGATTGTTTCACCATCCAGACGATGTTTGGCCCAACGCAGTCGACTTGGATCTGACGGTAAAATGGATAGAGGCATTTACTGACCTCGGTTTACAGCTGTCTAGCTAGTGCCCATCCAGAAACAGACATTTTTAAAGAATAGGGGTCTTCCAATAACAAACTCGCTAATGTCAGCGATACAGCCTTTTTCGTTTAAAGCGCTATTGCTGATTATTGCTCGTTTCCCGTTCTTTTCTACGTTTTAGCGGCATTAGAGACTACTCCGCAATCCCAGAGAATGATCAAAGTCTTTGTTCGGTGCATCAGCTAGCGCTTAGCCTACTTGCAAGCGCGCCAATCGTACCAAGTTGTAACTGATCATTGATGACCAGACAAAAGCCTTAAAGCCGTCGTGACCTTTCCATGTTGCCTTGCCTGCACCGAACGCTCTTTTTAATTCCGAAATATTGCCTTCTACGCCAGCTCGGAAATTTCGTAAACGCTCAAAGGTTTTTCGTTTCACGCCCATCGCATGGAACGAAATGCCTACTCGTTTGTGAAACACCACCTGCTTTACGCCCAAAGCTCTACCTTTTGAAACATTGTCCTTACTGGCATAACCACCGTCTCCGACAATTGTGTCTGGTAGGCAGTTAAAGTTATCCTGGTATGCCTGCAGTACCGGCATGAATATATCCTTATCTGATGGGTTACCTTCTTCAATCGAAAAGTAGGTGATAAACCCATTCTTATCGCTGCTCAAATTCACCTTGTGTCCATATTGCGTGTCGCGAAATCCTTTGACAATAATGTCAGTGTGCGGCTCGAATATGCTAACGATTTTCTCTGAGGACGGCACGCTCTGCTTTTCGATGACTCGACGGGTAGTTTGGTCAACTACTTTCAACGTTAGGTCCCGGTAGTGCATCACGTCATTGATCCAATTCTGCGTTGCTTCCCCAGGCGCACCTTTGTCTATTACTTGATTTAGAGCGCTCTCTACTTGCCTCAATACAACCTGCACCAACTTGAGAAAATCTGGATAAAGTACTTCTTTCTTAGCGTTTTTCGCGTTAAAAATACAAAAAGCCAATGACTTTGACGCCCTTCGCTTGTCGGTAAATCTAATCTTAACGCCAGTTATCTCTCGACTCTTTGCAAGCTGTCGGCTTAGCACCCTAACGCTGTCATTAAGCAACTGACTATCACTGGGTGCAGTAATGTTACTTTTAACTACTGTGCTGTCCACGCGTGCGAGTTTAGTCGACAAATAACCTTTCTCGACCCAATCCACTGATAGCATTTTATAGGCTTGCTCTAAGGTGTCTGGTTTGATTGCTCGTATCGTTGACTGTAAGCTCGACTTCTTTGGCGTTAAACCATCTGCCAATCTTACAAATGTTCGATAGCTCCTAGAATCAGCCAAATGAAAGGCAAGCCGGTCATAACTGATTTGCAATTGCTGCTTTAGCAATAAACATCTGAAAATATTTTCTACCGTTAATCCACTGCGCCCAACTGGCTTAACGGATTCATCAATCAGATCCTTTTCGAGTAGCATTAATATATCAGGGTGCTCATCGAGCAATCCCGATAATGCTTTAAGCTGTTCGCCAAATTCGTGTTCTGCATAGTTTTCAAATATACTTGCCTGCGCTATGCGGGTCTCTCGCATGGTAAATCCTCTTGGTTTGTTGATTTGTTCGTCGCAGATTAAATCTAACAAATTCAAGAGGATTATTTTACCTAATTTGTATTTATTTCCTTTTAATTCAGTTGCCTACCTGTTTCTGGATGGACACTAATTAGTTATTTTCAATAGAGAGCTTAGTTATTGCCCAGCCT